>Ga0233448_1000650_pt1 | contig 35551 bp, 33 predicted proteins | sample SI_124_October20_2_FD_183015 | JGI IMG/M metagenome (GOLD analysis project Ga0233448, IMG submission 183015) | Seawater microbial communities from Saanich Inlet, British Columbia, Canada - SI_124_October2016_150_MG | ecosystem: Environmental > Aquatic > Marine > Inlet | place: Canada: British... | reverse complement strand
TGATGTTAGAAAAAGGTTTTGATGAGGTTTATCACCTTCAAGGTGGAATATTAAAGTACTTAGAAACCATCCCCAAAGATGAGAGCTTGTGGGATGGTGAGTGCTTTGTGTTCGATCAGAGGGTAGCGGTCACTCATGGCCTCGAAGAAGGGCAATACGACCAATGTTATGCCTGCAGACACCCACTCTCCGTGGATGAAGTTGCATCAACCCATTACGTCAAGGGTATCTCCTGTCCTCATTGCTATGATCAATTAACCGATGGGAAAAAAGCGAGCGTGATTGAGAGACAAAAACAAATTGAGCTCGCTAAAGTACGTGGTGAAGACCATATCGGTAAGGTTATTAAGGTAAGTGGGTAGTTTGTGACAACCATCCGATGGGGAATTGTTGGTGCCGCACGGGTAAATGAACGCCTCATACCCGCCATTATAAATTCAGACCTTGGTGAGTTAATTGCGATTGGTAGCAGACGAAAAGGGGCTGCTAAAGAATGTTTATTAAAACATGCCTCACACTTAGAAGATACTGTGCAAACTTTTGATGGCCTAGATCAAATAGTAAACCATGATCGCATTGATGCTATTTACATCCCCTTGGCTAATGAAGAGCATGTACAGGTGGCTTTAAAAAGCATCCGAGCAAAAAAACATGTGCTCATTGAAAAGCCGATGGCGCTTAAATCTTCAGAAGTACAAATGCTCTTTGATGAAGCTAAAAAATTTAACGTTAAGATAATGGAAGGTTTTATGTATGCCTTCCATCCTCAGTTTGATCGCATTCAGAATATTATAAAGTCAAATATACTTGGTGAAATAAATTATGCTCACTCCATGTTTTCATTTCCAATCCAACCTGCGAGGTTTTATCGTATAAATAGAAGCATAAAGAATGGTGGGGGAGCGTTATGGGATATTGGTCCCTACGCTATTCATACGATTCGTAATTGCTTTAAAGACAATCCTGTTCAGGTTTACGCACAATCTAAACTTAATGAACATGGTGCTGATATCTCAACGACTGGGATAATTGATTTTGGTAATCATAAACGTGCAACATTTGATGTCAGCTTTGAATGCACAAGAAGATCAGAATTTGAGGTCTTTGGACCCCTAGGCAAGGTTAAATGCCCAACAGTATGGCAACCAGAAGACAAGCAAGCCAAAATAATTATAAATAGTGAAAGCTCAGGCTTAACAGAAGAAGTTGTGCCAGCAGCAAATCATTTTATTTTAGAGGTTAATCATTTTAATAAGGCCATCCTCAATCAATTAGAACAAAAGCTGGATGAGGGTGATGCTGTATGGAATGCCAAAACATTAGAGGCTATACAAAAAAGCATTGAAACTAAGCGATGGGTCACACTTTAGATGACAACCCTTTGGATTTTTGACTTCGATGGAACACTAGTGGATTCTGAACCTGGAATAAAAAAATGCTACGTTAAAATAACAGAAAAACTAGCTCCATCTAGGGTAGGCTTTGCCGAAAATATTTTAATAGGTCCAACGTTATTAGAAACCGCAAACCTTATACTTAGTAACCAGAATGAAGAATTAATTAGTGAATTTGTAGAATTATTTATTCAAGAATATGATCAGAAGATCTTGCTAGAAACCAAACCATACAAATATGCTACAGAAGCTTTAGGTTACTTAACGAACAAAAATGATGAGGTAATTATCGCTACAAATAAAAGAGGTGCTCCTACAAGAAAATTAATTAATTTTCTTGGTTGGAATCCTTTTTTTAACTGGATTGGATGTATGGATGAGTTTAAAAATTACAAAAATAAATCTGACTTAATAAAAAATGAAATTAAAAATAAAAATAAATATGAAAAAATATATTTTGTAGGGGATACCGTAAATGATGGAAAAACAGCAAATGAAAATAATATACCTTTTATATTTGCAAAATTTGGTTATGGCAAAAAACAAGATTGGTCAAAAATATCAATAATTAAAACTATTTCATCTTTAAAAGAAATTATTGATAATTATTAAACTTATCAAAAAAGGTATTGTCATGAACTTAGTTGTAGTCTTTTTAAGAAAGATTACCCCAAGTCTCAAATAAATGACCATCTGATTGAATATTGTTGAGTATTTATATCAAGTATAATATAATATTTATATATATCAGCTACATAAGACCAAACTTTTATGAGTAAGATAAAAAAAATATTATTTATTGTCCCACTCCATATACCTTTTGAGGACTACATAAACCCTCCGCACAACGCGCGAAAAGTAAAAAAAGATGATGGTAAGTTTTATAATGCAAGCGTAAATACCGATTTACCACTTGGGCCAATGTCTATGAGCGCTTATATGAAAAAACATCATCCTAATATTGATGTTCGGCTTGTTGACTATAATATTGAATTGAACTTAGTAACAAAAGGCTTTACACATAAGAATTTTTACGACTTTGTATCCGAAAACCTCAAAGAATTTAAAGAGGAAACTGGTTTCAAACCTGATTTAATTGGAATCTCATCCCTATTTAGCCCCTCATTCCACAACTTTATTGATTGTGGAAAGATGGCTAAAGATATATTTCCTGACTCACTAGTTATAGGGGGTGGAAACATACCAACGAATAGTTATGATTATATATATACTGAATTGAAACATGAATTTTTTGATGCGTTGTGTTATGGCGAAGGCGAAGTGCCAATGTTTGAACTTATTGAAGCAGAAAATACTGAAAAGTACTTGATGAAATCCAATTCCTGGATAACTCCAAAAAAACTAAGGATGTTTAAAGGCGCAGTTAACCCTACACACAATTTTGTAAATGAGTTGGATGATATACCTTTCTTTGATTATGATTTAATGGATTACACAACTGAAAAACATGGATTAAATCCAGTAATGAGTACTTTTGGAACCATGACAGACCATAAAGGGTTTCATATAATGACCTCAAGAGGTTGTCCTTTTAAATGTACGTTTTGTGCATCTCACAAAGTTCATGGGCGAGACATGAGATATCATAGCCTAGAGCGTGTAGAAAAAGACTTTACAAGGCTAAAAGAGAAATATGGAGCTTCAATAATGATTTTCCAAGATGACCATCTAATGGGGGATCCTGAAAGGGTTTATGATGTTCTTAAAATAATAAAAAAATTAAAACTACAGGCAATTTTCCAAAATGGCTTAACTCTCTATGCTATGAGCCACGAAATGTTGTCTGCGTTTGCAGATGCCGGCATTAAACAATTAGTATTACCTGTTGAGTCTGGTAGTGAAAGAGTTTTAAAGAAACTTATGAAAAAACCATTAAAGTCTGAAATATCAGAGCAAGTCTCAAGAGACTGCAGAGAGCTGGGAATCTATACTAACGCAAATATTCTCATTGGAATGCCTGGTGAAACCAAGGAAGATATTAATGAAGCAAGGATTAATTTACGTAGGATGAATTGTAATTGGTATCACATAGTTTGTGCAAGTCCAATTGTGGGTAGTGAAATGCATGACGTGGCTCGTGAACATAACTATATATCAGGGGATACTTTAGGTGCAGATTATAGAAAAGCTGTTATAAACACTGAAGAATTTACATCACAATATATTCAGGATACAGCTTATGTAATGAATCTCGAATTAAATTTTATTTATAATGCGGATGTCAAATTAGGAGATTATGATTTAGCGTTAGCTGGTTTTGTAAATGTTATTAGAATTAGTCCTGAACATGCAATTGCATATTTCTTTGCCTCTCTTTGTAATTTTAAACTAGGCAACATTGATAAAGCAAAAGATTATCTTGACAGTTATATTAATTTACTAGGAAATAAATTCTGGCGTAAATATATTGATTTATTTAATTTACCAATTCTAGATAAAAATTCAAGCGATAAAATAACAGCTAGTACATATAAATTTAATACTAATTCCGACATATTACATGATAGCTTACCAACTAAAGCTAGTAGAAAACTAAGGAAGCCAGAAATAGTTGGTTACCCTACCTAGGGAAAGTATCTTTTAAAATTAATAAAATTTTTTTTTAAGGAAATCCTTTTGAAAATCGGTATTATCATTCCAACATACAATTCAGAAAATACAATTAAACAAACTTTAAATTCAGTAAAAAAGTTAAAAAAAAAGAAATTTATAGATATTTATTGTGTTGTTATTGACGACAAATCGAAGGATAAAACCAATTTAATTATCCAAGAATATATAAATAATGCAGTTGTAGATGTTTTTATCAAAAATAAAAAAAATCTAGGAGTTTCTGAAACAAGAAATATTGGAATTAGAGAGTGTAAAGATACTGACTATGTAACTTTCTTAGATTCAGATGATGAAATTATACATTCCGCATTTAAAGAACTAAATAATATAATAAGAAGTGATTTAGTTTTTTTTAATTTTTATTCAAGAAAAAAAAGAAAATCTCAGAAGATAATACCAAATATTTTATATAATAAATCAAATGGGTATGTTTCAGATCGAGATATTTTAAATTATCTAAAGAAATATTTAACACAGCCAAATAAAGAAAGTATGCTAATTTCTTCGTGGGCAAAGTTATTTAAAACATCTATCATCATAAAAGAAAAAATATTTTTTAATAAACAAATGCGCTTATTCGAAGATGTAGAGTTTAATTTTAAATTTCTTCAATATGCAAATAAGTTAAGGTATATAAATAAAGAACTATATGTTTACAATATTCCAGGTGGGGAAAAAGTCTTAAATACATCTACTATGGGAAATAATGCGAACATACCTGATATGTTTTCATATATAAAAGCATTACGACAACTAAAAATATATGTAAAAAAAGATCAGGAAAACAAATACAACAATTTAATTAACCACTGTACTGCCGTTTATACTGTAATAAGCCTTATTAGAGTAAGTATAAGAATTAACTCAATAAAATCATTCTTAATTGTTTTAAAAGAAATTAAAATTATATTTAAGAAGAATAATATTGTTAGGTCATTTAAATTTTATGATCAGACTAAAACACAGGGTAATAAATTAATTCCATTTTTTATTAGAAAAAAATTATTTTTTTTCGCATTACTCTTTTCATTTGTTGCAGGAAGAAAAAGATATTTAAAATAGTAAATAAAATTATGGCAGTTAAATCTTGAGTAATTTAGATAAATTAATTAGTAATTATTATCAATAAATTTTTTATACCCATGATGTTGTCTGATTAAATTTTTTGGAGACTTTTCATGCCACTTCCATTGTCCAGATTTTGGCTTTCCATCAACAAATTTTTTCTTGATGTCAGGTAATTTATTTGGTTTACATTCAAATACAAATGTTATGAAATGACCTCTAAAAATTCTATTCTTATTAGCAAATAATTCTTTAATAATTAAGGGTTCTTTAGAAAATGAAACTGTCATCCCTAGCTCATTTTTTGCAACTTTATTAATTCTTGAATGAAGCTTTTCTTTAAAGCGAATAATTCCACCCGGAATATGCCAACCAGGGCCATAAAAATTATCATCTCGCCATGTTAACAATGTTTGTTTTTTTTTATTTTTAATTAATAAATCAACATTTACCATTGCAGTAATGCAGCTAGCGAAATGAAATAACTCTTCAGGAATGCCATCGCTTGGATTACTAACTAATTCTTTTATCTTTTTTATATATAAATTTAATTCATTATTCATCAAATAATCACAAAATAACTATTACTGTTAATTTATAATACTTATAACATCAATATTTTAATTTAGCATAGACTTTAGATTAAAAGTTGGTTCGTTCTGATTCAATAACTGGGGGTTTTCCACGGACTCTGGTGTATATAACTGCAATATATTCTCCAATTACCCCTAAAAAAAACATTTGAATTGATGCAAAAAAGAATAAACCTATAAGAATCGGAGCAACACCAGCTTCAAAACTATCCCAAAAGATGAATTTTAAAAATAAATATATAATAGCCAAAACAAAGCTAATTAAGGAAAGAATAAATCCAAAAATTGAAAGAATTCTTATTGGTAATTTTGAATGATTAGTAACTCCCATCATAGCAAAATCATATAAATCATAGAAGCTGTTTGCCGATGTACCTTTATTTCTTTGGGATTGTTTGAAATAAACCTTAGCAATTGGAAAACCAATTTCGACCAAAAGGCCTCTAAAAAAAGGAAGTGGATCTTTTATATTAGAAATAATTTTTATGACATCTCGGTCTATTAATCCATTTCCTGTTGAATTTTTGATAGGTGGCGTCTCTGATATTCTTGTTAAAAAATGATAGTAAAATTTTCTAAACAAAAAAATTATTTTCTTTTCTTCTGATTCTTCTTTAACAAGAACTACAATTTTATACCCATCTTCCCATTTTTTTATTAATTGTGGAATGACTTCTGGTGGGTCTTGTAAATCCGATGCAATATGGATACATGCATCTGTATTTACTTGTTTCCAAGCATGCATCATTGAATCAACAATTCCATAATTTTTCATATTAAATATTGCCTTTACTTTTTTATCTTTTTTGGCAATTTTTTTTATTTTTTCAATTGTTCCATCAGTTGAGGCATTATCAATAATAAAGTGCTCAAATTTATATTTTTTATATTTATTATTAATTACTTTAGAAATTCTACGATGTAGTTCTTCGATATTTGAAGCTTCATTAAAGGTAGGGGTAAGTATAGTTATTTTTTTTTTCATAGCATTAATCTCCATAAACACCTTTCTGTAGATATTAAACTTCTTGTTCTACCTTATATTAAATAGATTGAATAATAAAATACATGATGGTTAAATCTAAATTTTAGTATAAACCGAAAGTCCGCCAGCCCATTGTTCAGATACTTGCTTGGTATTCTTAGAAAGCATTTGAGTCATACACCAAAATTCCATATGAGGTCCGTAAGCTTTAAGAGCCAAAATTAATCTTTCATCCTTATGAACATAAGCAGACATGCACAGAATTGGAGTGTAGCGATCTTTATCAATTAATAATTCAGGTGAACTAATTAGGGCAGCACTTATATCCATACCTCCACTTAAGCATAATTTAACTCCCTCTATATATGGTAGTTTTTTTAATTGAGCTCTTTGTGAGTCAATATCAAATTCCTGGAAAACCTGAGGGAAATACCATCCAATTAAACCATCTGAACTATCATTTATGAAGGTTTCATAATCGCTGTCAGGATGAATACTAATATTATTTTTTAATTTTGAATCACTTTGAAGTACAGCTTTAAAATGAGAGTTTGGAAACTTATCTGTAAACGACTCTTGCAACGCAGGTAATATCTTTTCCTCAAGATTTGTTCCTATATCTTCAATTTTACTTGGATTAGAGTAAATAAAGGGAATGTGAACTCCTTTAGTCATTTGAGAAAAACTATTATTTTTTTTTATTAAGTCTAGAAGATCTATTGCCTTAGATTGAAAATGAGTTATCGACAAATCTTCCGAGCAAAGACCATACTTTTTTGCTCGTTGTAAAATTGAAGCATAATCAATTTTTGGTTGATTCAATTTATAATAAAAGCTAGGGTTATCACCAAACACCCTATCTCCACTACTTGGTAAGCGTCGACCAAAATCATCAAATAGTTTCAAGAATGTCTCCTAATTAAATAGCTTTTATTGCAAAAATAGCTTTTCTATCCTCTGCTAAAATTTCTGGTGGGCTGGGTGGATTATCATTGTTATCAATTTCAGGAGTTTTACCAAAGCCATGTTCGTATGTCACGGGGAGTAAGTGGCTTACATTTTTTTGATAATCTTGCACAGATTTATTATGAAAGCGTATAAAGTCCATGTGTTCACCAATTATACACTCGTCCCTATAAGGTCCAAGCCAACTATTCATCATACCCCTGCTAAGAACATCCTTAAGTGGTTCTTTAACAATATTACCAATAGATAGATCCATGTAAGGGCATGGAACAATTTCTCCATCATGATTAACTGTGTTGATTCCCTTTACCGTAATACATCTTCCTGGTTGACCGTATGAGGGACTCATATGGGTGAAAATATTATACTTCCCTTCTAGGTATTTAAGTTGATCAACATCCTCTTTAGTACAAACCCAAGTATCTTGCTCTCTAGCTGTACCAACAGGTTTAGCTAAAGTTACATAAAGAGGAATATCCTCATCTTTACAAAAACTACAAAGATCTTCAAATTCTTTTGAAAATACTCTGTCCTTAATAATACACGTCGATATAAGTAGTTCTAAATTTGCCGCCTTTGATGCCTTGAGAGCAGTCATAACTCTTTTATAGGATCCTTTTTTTCCTCTAAATTCGTCATGTTCTTCTTCAATCATGCTGTCAAGTGAAATTTGAACCTTATAGCCTCCTAATCCGGCAAACCATTTTGCTTTTTCTTCATCAAAGGTCCAACCATTTGTGTCAAGAATAATAAGGTGTTTTTTTGGATCTAACGCCTCAATAAGCAAATCTAGATTTTTATCTAATAATGCTTCACCACCAGTTAATACAAAACGAAAAATACCACATTCATCTGCTTGCCTTGAGAGCTCCCTATAATCATCTAGATCCATTTGATGTCTAGGATCTAATTTGACACCAGTTTCTTTTTTTATATCGCGTGTCATATAGGGCTCTTCACAACAATGTAAACAATGAAAGTTACATAAAGATCGGTTAATCTTAAGACGTAAAATCGGGCTAATTTCACCATCAAGCATATTTTTAAAGTATTGTTGAATTTTTTCGTGTACTCTTGGACGAAGGACGCTTTGGTCTCTTCTTTTATTTTTTTCAACAAGCGATAATGCTTCTTGGTCAGCTAATATTTGCAGGGAATCACTCATAAAACAACTCCAAATTTTTTTATTTAATGTTTAATAAATATTTCAACTAATAATATCTTCCTTTATAGATTTTAACATACACCTAAGGTAAAAAATATCCCAAGATTATGTACTTATTTTCTATTATTAAATACAAATTTTTTATTCAAAAAGAATGATAGAAATGCATTTGGCAGTATCAAAATAGCTCCTCCAAATTCGTAACTTATGCCATTTGAATATAAAATTGATAATCCTATAACCGTAAAAAAATAAATGAGCACATAAACTAAAATAAATCTAAAAAAGAGAGAGTTGTTTTTTGAATTAAAAACAAACCTTCCCGTTGTAAAAAAGTTAAAAATTATTCCTAGGATGGTTGAGACTAAAGCTGCTATTGCAAAGTTTAAGCCAAAAAAAAGAAAAAAAAGGTAAACCCCGTAACCAAAAAGAGTATTAATACCTCCAATAAAAATAAATTTCATGAATTGATAATTTTCTGTTGATGTTTTTTTAATGAATTTAAAAATCATAGTTATTTAAAATTAAGATGCTAGAAAATAAGTTTATTGATATTATGTCCTTAAAGTGAATTAAGCGTAATTTAAAAACACTTTAAATGTAAATCATCTAATAATAAAAAATTTATTGTACAATGAAAGAATTTAAATAGTATTAATTTCATAATATGGCTTTATTAAAAAACTATCCAAAAACAGAATTAATAAAGAATATTAATTCAGAGAAAACACCAAATATTATTTATGGAGCTGGAGTTTCCGGCCAAGCACTTCTATATGCATGCAGAGATCAAGGAATCGAAGTAACATGTTTTTGTGATAACAATATCAAAAAAAAGGGTAAATCCCTTTTGAATTTGGAAATTGTGCATACCGATGATGTTAAAGAAAGATTTCCAGATGCAAATTGGCTAATTTCATCGGCCGATATTACCGACATTAGAGATCATCTTATTGACTATGGTTATGATGAAACTAAATTTTATCCTGGTGCATCATTGCTACGAGATTTTGATCTTAAAAAATTTACTTCACATTATGAGGCCTATAATGATGAAGATAATGATAAAGGCTTCGTTGAATTTGCTATTGCAAGCACAATAGAATGCCATGACGGTTACCTAGATCCAAATAAAGTATTTATGCGCAGTGTAGATATTGTTGTTACTGAGAAATGTACGATGAAATGTGTAGATTGTTCAAATTTAATGCAATACTTCGAGAAACCCGTAAGTTATGAAATTAATGAAATGAATCAAGCGATCGACTCATTGTGCTCTTTATCTGATGAAATTTTTGAATTTAGAGTGATCGGTGGTGAGCCTTTCGCAAACAAAGAAGTTCACCTAGTAGTTGAAAAACTCATATCAGAATCAAAGGTAAAAAGAATTGTTATCTACACTAATGGTAACGTTATTCCAAGGGATCATCAGCTTGAATGTTTGAAGCATAAAAAAGTTTTATTTAATATAACTGACTACTCAAGATGTGGAGAAGATGTTGAAGACGCCTATACAAAGAAATTATCTAGATTTCAACGCACAACCGATAAATTAGAACAAATCTGTATCGACAATCAGATTGATTATAGGCGTCACCCCCCTGAAAATTGGACTGATTGTGGACGTATTGAAAAATTTAACAGAACAGAAGAAGAAAACCAAAAAGTATTTGATGACTGTTGCTGCAAGAACCTTACAACATTATCAAAAAATGAACTTCACAGATGTCCGTTTTCTGCACAAATAACTAGATTAGATGTTTGTGATGAAAAAATTGATTATGCCGATCTAAATCAAGTTTCTGATATATCTCATAAGAGGGATGAAATACAATCATTGTTAGAAAGTAAGGTTGCACTTAGGGCATGTGATTACTGTCCAGGTAGAGCACTTCATGATCCCCAAATCACTCCAGCTGTTCAGATCAAGATGCCACTTCCTTATGAGAAAAAAGACAAGGCAGAAGCATAATCACCAAATTTTGAAGTAAATCTTCAGTTTAGTAATCCAAAAAAAGTAACTATATTCAACTAAACGTATTATTTTTGACATTAATAGTAAGAAAAAAATATAATACGATTTTTTATATATTATTTTTATCATATTATTTCTACATTTAAATCTTCCTTCAATCATATGAGTTGAACCATAAGTTTTTACCGAGTCACTTTCAGTCCAGACTCTAAAATCTACTAATAATTTTTTACTAAAAATAAGTTTCTTTTTTTTTGCAAAACAATAAGTAATAATAAAAAGAACATCACCAGCATAAGGAATATTGCAAAATTTTGATTTTCTAAAAAACTTTGACTTCAATACTTGGGAGGATGGTACCCCAACATAATTTCTATAGAATATTGAAATGAGTAGTTCAAGTCCAAAGAAACCATATGTTCTTTGACCAATCCGATTATTCTTATTATCAATGTATCTAACCCCAGAAGTAAAGCCAGCAATTGAGTCGTTAGTTTCTTTCAGTGAGTTAATTGCAGTTAAAAGAAAATTTTTATCCAACAAATCGTCTGAACCCAATAGCTTAAAATACTTATATTCACCAATATACTTTATGCATCTATTCCAGTTAATAGTTGGTATAACAAATTTATCATGAGTCTTAATTATAATTTTTTTTTGAATAATTAAATTATGATAATTTTTTTTTAACATTTGAACAGTATTATCAGATGAACTATTATCAATAATTGTTAATATCCAAAATTTATATGACTGATTAATAACAGAATCTATTGTTTCCTTAATTAAATTAACCCTATTAAACGTTGGAATTAATATATGAATTGTTTCTGACATAAAGAAATTTCTTTTTTATTATAATTTTATTTGAGCAGTTTTTTTTATTGAATCTTCAAGTCTATGATACTCCTCAACATTTAAGTCATTAATAACCTTTTTGTTATTAGGTACATAAATACTTCTATTAAAATTATCATTTTTATTACTCTGATTCAAAAAAATAATCTCTTTTTTGGGTGAAATCAAATCTTTAACTATAAATGCTAGCTCTTTAATTGAAACTTTACGACTCGATCCAACATTATATATTTGCTTATTTTTGGAAGAGCAAAGCATTTTAAATAACCATATCATTGCATCTGCAATATACATATAAGACCTAATATCATTACCGGTACCTTTAACTGTAATAACTTTTTCATTTAGAGCATCATGAATAAAATTACCAACTGCATAATGGAGATTAAGAGGGAGGTAAGGTCCTACAAAAGAGAAGCACCTAGCAATATTAAATGATATCTTATGTTTATTACAGAAATAGGCTATTGTATATTCTGCTAAACGCTTACCCTCGCCGAGTGCTGACGAAATTTCAGTTGTGATGGGAGCATTAACTGATGATTCAATATATTCTTTTTGGGAAGAAAGAGAGCCGTACGTTACTCCAGAGGATGTAAAGATTATTTTCTTAATATCTGCTTTAACAAGTTGCTCCATTAAATTCCTTGTTCCCTCATACAAAAGATCAATTTTATTAATTTGGTCTTCGTTATTATATGTTTCTAAAGCGTTAGTTGTCGCCATATGAAAACAATAATCAATTTTCTGACTACCAATAGAAAAATTTCTGATATCAGACTTTATAAAATTTATTTTCCCAACAAAAAGTGGATTATTTTTTAAGAAATTCTCAGGATCTCTACTTAAAGCAGTAACATTGATATTACATCCATAATTTTCATTGAGTTCATGGAATATGGATAACATCCAAATTCCAAAAAAACCAGTTGCTCCAGTCACGAGTACATTCTTATTTTTTAGATACACAATGTCCGAAAGCAAGTGTGCAGTAATGAATTTTATATCATCACTGATATCAATATTAATATTTGAAGTCTTCATTAATGTACTTTGCAAAAGTTAGTTGATTAGTAAGAAGATTATCAGGAGCATTTTTGTGCCAAGCCCACTGCCCATGTTTCGGCTCACCTTCCAAGAACTGATCTGCCTTAATACTTGTTTTTAATCTGCAGGGACATAGCAATGAAATAAAATGACCTCTAATATCACGCCCTTTTGCAAAAAGTTCTCTTATGGCAATAGGATGTTTTTCATGGGTCACTTCAGTCCCAAGTTCTTTCATTGCAACTTTTAAAATTCTTGAATCAAATTTTTCTCTAAACCTAATAATTCCACCAGGAATATGCCAAGCTGGACCATAAAATTTATCATGCCGCCATGTCAACAATGTCTCATTTAATTCATTCTTTATTAATAAATCAACATTTACTAATGGTGTTAATTTACTTATAAAATAAAAAATTTCCTCTGTTAGTCCCTCTCGAGGATCATCAATATACTGTTCAATCTCCAATAAAAGCTTATTTAATGATTTACTCATTTGATAATCTCTAGGTTATCTTCACGTAAAACGGCAATATTTTGTATGAATGGATACTTAGCATTAATAATTTTTACAATCTCATCAGAAAATCCAGCTGCCATGACAATAATAGATTCTGGTTTGTCTTTAATCATATAATCAGGATTATTTATTAATAAGTGTGATTCTGGGGTATATTTATTTTGCTTAAAGGTCGCAGAATCAACTATATAGTTAATTTTGTTCTTTATATTTGATAATGAAATAACTGTTAATGCTTGATGCCCTGCCCCCCATATTACTGTTTTATTAGCATTGATTTCATCTAAATAATCATTTAATGATGCTTTTATAAATGTAAATTTCTTATTGAAAATTTCTACATTAAGTGGCTCTCTTCTTACAACTTCTACAGAAATAATGTAATCATTCCATATATTTTTGATTGATAGAATTTCAAAGCCATTGGAAGTTAAAAAATTTGATAATGAATTCTGATCAAAATAAAATATGTGATCCACCGTAAATTCAGTATATAGGCCTTTTGCTTTAATCATGTCAAAATTTGGAACTTCAATTAATCCATAGGCTTGAGGTGATAAAAACTTATTTAAAATTTCGACTCCTAATTTAAGGTTTGGCCAATGCTCCATAAAACTAAATATTGCAAAGGCATCAAATGGTTGACCTTTTATGTCATCTAAACCATATTCTAAATAACCTTGTGTGGCATTATTACCTTGAGATAAGATGTACTCTATATTATTCTTTTCAAATTCAAGCCCAAAAATATTTTTTACACCTACTTTTTTGAATAAATCTAAGTATTCACCCCTACCACTTCCAACCTCAAGTATTGATTTATTTTTTAAAGAATATTTTTGTAGCCATTTATTTAATTGCTGCAAACGAAAATCTGTCATTTCCTTTGAAAAAGAAACAGCTCTTATAACTTTTTTATAATAACTTACAGGTTGTAAATTATGCTGAATTAATCCACATTTTGAACATTGATAAATCTCAAGTGTAACTGGTGCATCATTTGAAGATTTTAAATTATTAATAAAATTTTGTGCAGATTCAGGGGAATTTTTATATGAAAGCAATGGAGTCTCAAATAGTTCAGCCCCACATGATCTACAATTATTCATATCAATTTTTAATTTTCAATGATTCTTTACTTAATGGGTAAATCATTTGTTGTTTTAATTCTTCTCTTGATAAAAGTGGGCTCATATCTTCAAGTGGCATTGATATAATTGAACCATTTTTTTGAGGAATTGCAGCTGATTTAGGCCAGAGAATATCATCTTTTTTAAGCATAACTTCACATATTATTGATTCTTTAAAATCAACCATAAATTTAAGTTTTTTTTCAAGTTCTTCAATTCTTTTTATTTGAATTGACTTAATATTAAAGGCATGTGCTAAATCTTTTATAGGTGGAATATTTAACTGACTTGATGAATCAGTTGCTATTGATCTTCCTTTAAAATAATTATTTTGTGTATTTCTTATTGATGCATATCCATTATTATTCATTATTATAATTTTAACTATTCTGTCGAGTGATTTTAATGTGGCCAACTCCTGAATGTTCATCATCAAACTACCATCACTTTCAATAGCAAAAATATTTTTCTTTTTTGTAGCGGCAGCTGAGCCAATAAGGGCGGGAATACCATAACCCATGGAGCCAAGACCTGATGTTAAAAAAACTCTTTGATTTTTCTTGTTTCTAAAAGCAGTATAAAATGATTCTACGGCCAAACCAGAACTTCCAGTTACGACTAGAGAATCTTCCGGTATTGCATTTGATATCTTATCAACTAAATGAAAATGACTTATTATTCCTTTTTTTGGAAATGGTACTCCATCATTTAGACAATACTTGTTTTTCCAACTATTACACTTTTTAATCCAATCACTATATTTCACTAATTTTTTTTTATTTAGCTTTTTTAACAATTTATATATAAAGCTTTTCGCATCACTTTGTATTTTAAAATCTACTTTATGAGTGAATTTTTTTAATTCAGCAATATCAATATCTACTATAATTTTTTTAGCATATCTTGCAAAGTTTTTTGGGTTATATGCAGTAACTACATTGTCTAATCTAGCGCCTATTGAAATAAGTAAATCACAATTTTGAACTGCAAAATTTCCAGCTCTCAGAGCAACAGTCCCCGGCCTTCCAATATTTAAATTATTTTTGTATTCCATTAAATCAAGAGCATTCCATGTAAATACTGTTGGAATTTTTAATAACTGTATTAGCTTCTTAAATTGTTTCTCGGCACCAGACAATCTTACACCGTGGCCAATTAAGAATAATGGTCTTTTTGCTTCATATATTAATTTTAAAATCTTTTCATACTTTAAATTATCTTTACTATCTTTACTATCTTTTACTTTTTTAGTTTTAAAGCCTCTTATAATATTTGAGTTTACTTCCGCCGCTTGAATATCTAAAGGAACATCTAACCATACAGGTCCTTTTCTGCCATCCTTAGCTAAAAAAATTGCTTTTTCCAACTCATACTTAATATCAGTTGGTTTTTGAATTGTTTTAGCATACTTCGTGATACTTTGAACAATTGAAGTTATATCAACTTCTTGGGGCCCTTTTTGTCTGACACCACTATCCAACTTTAAATCTTCTCGCTTTACTTGTCCTGAAATTACCAACAATGGAACAGACTCAATCCATGCACCAGCTACTCCCGTAATTGCATTTGTTGATCCTGGTCCAGTTGTGACCATTGCAACTCCTAATTCCTCATTTACTCTTGAGAATGCCTCCGCACAAATTGTTGAGGCTTGTTCGTTATGGTTTGCAATAAACTGCATACTTTTACATTTAGCAACTGCGTCATTTAAAAACATTGCACCACCACCTGGAACCAAGAAAATATAATTAATCCCGATTTTTCTTAAGTATTCAATTACAAAGTCAGCGACTCTTATTTTTTTTTCTTTATGAATTAATTGATGCATTTGTTTTTTACTAAATAAACAATTAATTTGAAAAAAAAGTTACATGAGTTTTTCTATTCATACTTTGATTGATTGATTCATCAGTATAATAGGAGTCATCTTTATGGTGTGTATCAGATATTTCTTCAATAATGCTACCACTTTTACTTGAAAATTCATGTCTCACTTCTTTTTCAACGGTAATGATGTCACCAGGACTTAATGAACTTACCTTGCCATCAAGTATTACTGATGCATCACCATATAACAACCTAAATGTTTCTTCTTTTTTTTCATGATATTGCTCAGGATGTTTTTGTCCTGCAAAACATATTAATAATTTTTTACAATAAGTTCTGTTTATTAATGTAAATATACACATTCCATAATTATCAAATTTTTCAATGCCATAATGATGTGAGATCTCTAATGGAATTTTATTTGGTAGTTTGATACCTGCATCAGATACAATTTTCCTTACATTATTCACAATTTTCTCAAGACTTTGTCTCGAGTTAATATTTTTGGAATTTTTTCTACTAAGTGCCTGGTTTTTTATAACTTTTTTAGTTAATGTAAACGAAGAGTATTTTGAGAAATCATTCGCAGTATACTGATTCTCTTCTGAAGGAAAAGCAAAATATACGTCTTCAGAATTTACAACATGCCCTGTATCAAAGTTATCCTTAAAAAACACGCCTCTTTGCAAAGATTTTAAGCTTTTTTGTTCATCCTTATTATCTAATATTCTTTTATCACCTACTCCACAGACATCTTGTGCGAAGCTTGCAGCCTTCAGCCAATCCTCAAATTGAACAGGGTTAACCGAATATTTATTAATTGGATACTCTTCAGTTGGTAAAGCTATATGCTTTTCAAAAATATCAGCACCCTTTGCTATTGCTATTTTTATCATATCAGTTGATCCAGGATCCTCATGAGTTGAAAACCCTACTCTTACATCGCTATATCTTTTTTTAAGAAAATCTATCTGCGATAAATTCATATTTTTATCTGGTGTTGGGTATTGTGCAACACAGTGCATTATTGCAAAGCTCTTATCTCTATTACTTAAGAAAGAGATGACATTATCTATTGTTTCTAAATTAGCGCCTGCTGTAGAAGCTATGATAGGTAAGTCTAATTGAGCAGCCGAATCAAGGAGTGGCCAGTCACCAAATGAACAGCTTGCAATTTTAATAATATCTATTGGCTGTTTTTTAATTAAATTATATGATTCGTTATCAAAAGCAGTAACCATGGCAAAATTATTATTGTCCTTAATGCAATTAACTAACAAATCAAAATCTTTCTTATTTAACCTAGTTTCTTGAAATCTTTTAATGTAGCCTAGATCAAATCTTTCTTTAAAGTCTTCATGGATAAAAGTATCAAGTTGCCTATACTGAAGTTTAAATGCGTAATTAAAGTGTGGGTATTTTTTACATACCTTTGAATATTCTTTAATCAAATTTATACCATGTTGAACATCCCCCATGTGATTATTTGCAATCTCTAAAATTACTAAATTTTCTGGTAGCGTTGAATTCATTAGAAGTTTACTCCTAAAAATATTTCAATGTTGTCACATACATAAGATAGCATTTCTTCTGTCAATCCAGGATAAACACCTATCCAAAAAGTATGATTCATTATTCTATCTGTATTATCTAGCTTATCGAAGACTTTAAATTTTATTTTCTTCATAGAAGGTTGTTTCGTTAAATTTCCTGCAAACAGAAGTCTAGTTCCAATGTTTTTTTGAGTTAAAAAATGGATAAGATCGAGCCTTCTTACAGGAGAGTTTTCTTTCATCGTGATTGGAAAACCGAACCAAGAGGGTTCTGAATTTTCCGTTGCCAGCGGAAGGTCAATAAAATCTTTACAACTTTGAAGTCTATTAAATAAATAATTAAAATTATCTTTTCTTTTTTGAATAAAATAATCAAGTTTATTAAGTTGAGCTAAACCACAAGCTGCCTGCATATCCGTTATTTTTAAATTAAATCCTATATGGCTATAGGTATACTTATGATCATAACCATGGGGTAAGTCTCCTAATTGCCAATCAAATCTCTTGCCACATGTATTGTCTTTACCCGGCTCACAATAACAATCCCTGCCCCAGTCGCGATATGATTCAATTATCTTTTTTAACTCATGTTGGTTAGTAAATACTGCTCCTCCTTCACCCATTGTGATGTGATGAGCAGGATAAAAGCTAAGGGTTCCAATATCACCAAATGTTCCAGTATATTGTCCATTATATTTTGAACCAAGTGCATCACAATTATCTTCAATCAACCATAATTTATATTTCCTACATAAATCAATCACTCTTTGTAAATTAAAAGGATTGCCTAATGAATGTGCAATAACAATTGCTTTGGTTTTTTCATTAATTGCGGGTTCAATTTTATCTACATCAATATTATGGGTAAGTAAATCAACATCAATAAAAACAGGAATAGCTCCAAATTGAATTATTGGATTTACAGTCGTTGGAAAACCAGCAGCAACAGTAATTACCTCATCACCTTTCTTTATCGCTCTATCTTTAAGCTTTGGTGATGTTAATGTAGTAAAGGCAAGTAAATTAGCTGAAGACCCAGAGTTTGTCGTTAATAAATACTTAATACTCAAGAAATTAGATAATTTCTTTTGAAAATCATCATTAAATCTTCCAGTTGTTAGCCAACCATCTAGGGATGCCTCAACCATTAAAGTAATTTCTTCGTGGTCAATTACTTTACCAGATGCTGGTATAAAAGTTTTACCAGGTTGAAAAGCTTTGTCCGAAGAATATTTTTCATCTGCAAAATTCTTTACTGAACTTAATATATTATTTATTTTATCGGTTCGATCCATTTTATTATTTATGTAGTTTTAATTAAGTGACGTGTTTAAATTCAAATCATTTTAACAAAGATTCGTATTTTTTTATCTGTTCTAAAGTATATAACTGCATTTCACTTTTCTTCGAATAGAAATTTCTATACCACTCGCAAGTTAATGCAATTGTATTCTTAATTGATAATAAAGGGTGCCAATTCAACATCGATGTTGTTTTTGTAATATCTAGATTTAATAAATTAGCTTCATGTTGTTCAGATTTATCTTTACTGTAACTTATATTAACATTCTCATTCCATTGAGATGCTAATTCTTCAAGAACATTTTTTACAGTTGAGGTATCTTTATTATTTGGACCAAAATTCCATGGCTCATCGTAGCCTTCATTTTTAAACATTAGTTCTGCTAATATTAAATACCCCCTTATAGGCTCTAAAACATGTTGCCATGGCCTTGTGGCGTTAGGATGCCTTATATGCATATCTTTATTTTGAGAAACTGCTCTAAAAAAATCTGGTATCAATCTATCTGCAGACCAATCACCTCCACCAACTACATTTCCAGATCTTGCTGATGCAATGGAAGTGCAAGATGATGAATTGTTTTTTTTATTAAAAAAAGAAAGCCTATAAGCAGACGTTACTAGCTCAGAACAGCCTTTACTGGAACTGTATGGATCATGCCCACCCATCCGATCAGACTCTTTGTAGGAATACTTCTTTTCAATATTTTCGTAACATTTATCACTCGTTACATTTATAAAGACCTTTACATAGCTTTTATTTCTAATTATCTCTAAAATATTCAATGTTCCAATTATATTAGTCTCATATGTATTCAAAGGGTTTTTGTAAGACTCAAGGACAAGTGCCTGAGCAGCCATATGAATTATAATTTCTGGTTTAAATTTATTAATTGAAGATTCTAACTTTTTATAATCAAGGATGTTGCCAAAAATAGAATTTGTTACTGATCCAATATCGCATGCATTATAAAATGAAGGCTTAGTATTTGGCTCTAAGGAGTATCCAGTAACATTTGCGCCAAGTTCCTTTAGCCAAAGTGATAACCAACCACCTTTAAAACCAGAATGTCCTGAAATGAACACATTTTTTCCATCCCAAAAATTTTTATCTGGAAATAAATTTAATTCTTTCATACTAAACTACCAAACTTTCCATGGAGGATTTTTTTTCCATAACTCCTCTAAATCAATTTTATCTCTCATAGTATCCATTGGACGCCAAAAACCTTTATGTATATATGAGCTTAATTGGCATTCTTTAGCTAAGTTTCTAAGTGGCTGTTGCTCCCAAACTGCTGAGTCATCTTCAATATAATCAAATATTTCAGGCTCTAAAACAAAAAAACCGCCATTAATCCAACCCCCATCCCCTTGTGGTTTTTCTATGAAACCTTCAACTAAACTATTTTTAACAATTAATGCTCCGAAACGACCAGGTGGTTGAACAGCAGTTATAGTTCCTAACTTTGATTGTTTTTTATGAAAATCAACAAGTTTCGTGATATTTACATTTGACACACCGTCACCATATGTCATGCAAAAAGTATCGTCGATATGATCCTTAATTCTAAGTAATCGTCCACCAGTTTGTGAGTATTCACCTGTATTTATTAATGTAATGGACCAAGGCTCTGAAGACTTGTTTAATATGTCAATGGAGTTATTTTTAAGATTAATAGTTACATCTGAGCTATGAAGATAGTAGTTAGAAAAAAACTCTTTTATAAGGTAGCCCTTGTAACCACAGCATATGATGAAATCATTAATTCCATAAAAGGAATATAATTTCATTATATGCCATATGATTGGCATGCCACCAATCTCAATAAGAGGCTTAGGTTTGGATGAAGATTCCTCAGTAATTCTTGTACCGAATCCACCTGCTAAAATAACTGCTTTCATTCAGTTATTATACAACATTCATTAAATCCGTTTTGACGAATTAAAAAATAAAATTAGGGTAATTGCTCAAAATATTTAAAAAAAACTAACGTATGAAAACAATTATTTTGTATCTGTCATAACATTTGACTTATAAATAGAAATATTATCAATTTTATCTATTAGGATCATATTATTTTCTTTAACATAAATATTTAATATATCGGTTGCTTCATGTGGTTTTCCCATATAAGTCCACGTAGAATCAAAAAAAATATAATCTGGTTCGAAATTATAAATATTATTTCCAGAACATTTATTCCAAAAATGACAACCATTTTTTAAGGTTGATGGTAAAGCAACATGATGGTCATGAGTAATTTTTAAGTTTTTATTATTAAGCGTCAAATTTTTAATATAACTATAAGTTTTATAAGGGGTTAAATTTAAATAATCTAACCTACTATCTAATTGAGATTGAATAACATTAAAGTTTGAATAGATTGATATAGCAAATATTGAATATACGAATAATCTAGCAAAAGTAACAATGTATTTATTTTTATTACTAAAAAAATAAATAGAAATAGCAAGAATATTTAGATATAAAAAAATATTTAAAGGAATTAGATAATGAGAGGAATATGCATATTGATTCCCTTTAACAAGCATAAAAAATAAAATTAAAATATTAATGCAATTAAAAATATTTAGGTATGTATATTTTGATTTACTTTTTTTGAGTAAAAATATCCAGGAATAAAAAAGGTTAAGTGGGCATAGTAGTAATGAAATTAAATAAATAGGATCGTTATCAATAATATCCATCCATTTAAAAAGACTTTCAACTGTTGATACATTTTCTCCTTGAAAACCTATTAGCAATGATCCTTGCCTGGCAATAAATTCTGGTAAATTGACTAAAACATAGGGATTAAATAAAAAGAAAATTAGAGCTGCAATTAAAATTGTATTTTTAAAAAGCAAATAAAAGTTTTTCGATTTTAAATATTTAATATATGGTAATTTTTGTTCAGTCGAAAATAATTTATAGTACAAAAAAAGTATGGGTAGAGATGCAAAGAAAAATACCTGTTTGGCGCTACTTGCAGTGGCAAGAAAGATCACAGAATACGTATAATTTTTAAATTTAATATCTTGGATATAATTCATAAGCATAATCAGCGAGAGAGTAACAAAAAGTATGCCAGTGGTTTCGGGGTGAAGTTTATAATAAAGGTTTGTTACAGGTGGGAAGATTATTGCTAAACATAAAAGCACCACCAAAACTCTCTCATTACCCTTTGTAATTTTATCAAATAAAAGATAGGAAAAATATATAGTACATATTCCAATCAATAAAAAAATTAATCTTATGCTTGTAAAATCAATTTGTGGATTTGAGTTAAAAAATAAATAGCTTATAATTTTAATTGGTGTTAAAAGTACAAAAGTTATTACAAAATAAGACCATCCGTAATACTTTGAGTGATAGGAGTTAAACATGCTGTAATAAGGTGTTTCATAAAGGCCAAGGATTGACTCCATTATGGATCCAGCATCAACCTCCATTGCATAAACAAGACTAATATCCTCATTAACAATTAATGCTTGAGGAAAATAATAATAGAGAAATAAAGATCCAAGAAATAAAAGTATTAAGTAGCTTTTTTTGTCAGTGGGTAAAAATAATTTTTTAGCTTTATCGCACACTATATAAACATATCCTTATCATATTTTATAAAATTGAAATTAGTTGAAACTATGGACAAAGCTAATCTTAAAAAGCTTAATAAACAGCCACAGATTAAACCAATAGGATTTAAGATCAAATATTTAAAAAATCTCTTAAACGTAAATCTTCTAAATAATAAAATATTTTTAACTGAATTTATCGCAAAAAATTTAATTACAGGGTTTATATCAGATGCTAAAATATATTTTGTGCCTGCTTCAGCGATCTCTTCAGCTTTTGTAAAGGTTTGAGATTTTTTATTAATAATTTTATAAATAATTGGTTGGTCGATATGAAGGTGATAATTACCCTCATTATAAATTTTAAAAATCTCAGCAACCAAAGCAAAATCTTCTGATGGTGAGAATTCTTCTAAAGTTAGAAAAATTTTATTTTCAGATTTTTTATATACAATCGAGTCAAATTCAAAATAAGTAGATTTTAGAAGAAAAATAAATGGTAGGGATGGTTTGATATATCTTATGAGTGCTGTTTTGATTGCCCCCCTTCCATTCTGAAAATTCTTTAGAGTTCCCTTTGCTACATTTGATGTAATTATTGATGGGTAATTATTTTTTATAATCTCACTATTCAAAATATTTAATCTAGAATTAGCCATTATATTATCCTGTGGTGCTATAACTATATATTCACCATTAGACTTTTCAATTCCCTTCTTCCAGCCAAAGAAAGTTCCTTTATTATATGGGGAATTAATTATCAAAATTTTAGTATTATTTTTTTTAATGAAATTTTTGACAATACTCAAAGAATTATCGGTTGAAAAATCATTGTATATTATTACCTCGAAATTCTTATAGCTTTGTCTGAATATAGATTCCAATGTTAATTCAATAGTCTCCTCCCCGTTAAATAAAGGAATAATAATAGTAAAAAATCTTTGTTTAATATTCATTAATTTAATTAAAACCATTAATTGCTTTAATAACAGTACTTATTTTTCTGTCACTCATAAACGGCTCAATAGGTAGGCTTAGTATTCTTTTTGAGAGCAATTCAGTTATCGGCAATCTCAAATAAGATTTTTTATAGCACTTCTGCATGTGTGGAGGTATTGGGTAATGAATCATTGTTTCAATTTTTTGGGTTTTAAGGAAGTCTGATAATTTATCCCTTTGTTCAGTTTGAATAATATATTGGTGCCATACATGGGTCATCTTTTTATCAACACAAGGAATTTTTATTAATGAATTTTTAATTTCCTGTGAATATCTTTTAGCTATATATTGTTTTGATTTATTAAATGCATCTAAATGTTTTAGTTTAACTCTTAAGAAAGCCGCCTGCATTTCATCCAATCTATTATTTGAACCTAAAATATCATGTTTGTATTTATTTTTTGATCCATAATTTCTAAGCTTTAAAATTCTATTATAAGATGAAGCACTACTCATGGTTATTGCCCCTGCATCACCAAGAGCACCAAGATTTTTTGTTGGGTAAAAACTAAAAGAAGCTCCATCAGAAAAAGACCCTGCTTTTTTTCTATTGTACATTGCTCCATGAGCTTGAGCAGCATCCTCAAAAACTTTTAAATTATTTCTTTTTGCAATTTCTTTAATTTGATACATTTGTGCACATTGCCCATAAAGATGAACAGGAATAATTGATTTTGTTTTTTTAGTAATCATCCTTTCTATTTCACTTGGATTTATATTGTATGAAAATATATCAGGTTCGACGGGTACAGGCTTTGCTCCAACCGCAGAAACAGACAACCATGTAGCTATAAATGTATTAGATGGCACTATTACCTCATCACCATAGCCTATATTATTTGATTTAAGTAAAAGTGAAAGGGCATCCATTCCATTAGATACACCTAAGCAAAATTTTACTCCACAATACTGAGCAAATTCTTGTTCAAATAGTTCTAGCTCTTCTCCAAGAATAAAATATCCAGAGTTAACTACTCTTTTATAAGCAATATTTAAGTCTTTTTTTATAATTGAATTTACTTTCTTCAAATTAAAGAACTCTACCTTTGATGACATAAGTCTATTTATTCCAATTCATTGTAATATTTCCGGGATATCCTCTATTAAAATGATTGGTCCAAGGATATGCAGGTAATCCAGACAAGTCTTTTTTAATTATTTTATTTGCCTCTTTAGTTTCTTTGGCAGGATTACCTAAAACACAAAATCCATCTCGAACATTTTTTGTTACACATGATAAAGCTCCAACAACCGATCCTTTTCCGATAGTTAATCCAGGTAAAATTAGAGATCCTGAACAAATAACGGCGTAATCATCAATCAAACAACCTATGAGGTTATCGCTTGGTGGCGTTGGATCATTGGTTATAGTGACATTTGGTAGAATCCAAACGAAATCTTTGATTATGGTTTTTTTTGCAATAAAAATATTTGATTGAAACCTAACATAATTACCAATTTCACAATCACCCTGAATTTCTGTAAATGTTCCAATTTGAAAATAACAACCAGCATGGGTATTTTCTCTAACAATCACATTATGGCCAGTAGTAAGGTTATCTCCAAGCTCAGCTGAATGATAAATAGTAGTATTAGAGCGTATTAAAGAATTATTTCCAATGTAAGTTGGGGCAATGTCATTATCAGAAATAATTGACGGATAGCCTATCTGGCAATAAGCTTCAATAACAGAGTTTTCTCCTATAAATGCATTATCATAAATGATAGAATAAGGTCCAATCGAGACGTTGGTCCCTATGATTGCTGAATCGCTTACAATAGCTGTGGGATGTATTTTAACCATCTATATAAGGAATTATCCTTTGATTACAGAGCCTACGACATTCAAATTACAAGAGTTTAAAAAAGAAAATGGTTCAGACATTATTGTTATTGAAAACCTAGAGAATTATAAATTTATATGTAAAAGATTATATATCATACAAAGCGAAAGTAAATCAGACCATGGTTACCATGCTCACAAAAAATTAGGTCAGATTTTTATTTGCATTCAGGGATCAGTAGCCATTAAGATTGTTGGTAATAAATATAATAAAACTTTTAAATTATCAAAGATAAATGAGGGATTATTTCTTCCTTCAGGTTATTGGAGGGAACTCATAGTCGAAAAAAAAACAAATTTAATAGTTATGGCATCAGAGACATTCCTGGAAACAGATTATATAAAGAATTTCGAAGATTACAAGAAATGGGTAAAAAATATTGCGTACGTAATTTAAGCCTCTACTAAATCAATAAAGTCAGATAAGTCTTTTTGTGAAATTGAATAGTCTGAATGCATATAGTCAGTATTTTTACTTTTACATTTAATAATACTTACTTTAATTCTTGATGTTGCTGCAACGAGTTTTGGCCATAAATTTAAATCGAGTAATTTTGAGTCAGAATATAATATACCTGCCCGAGCCCCACTATTACAAAAAACTAAATTAGTAAGAGCTGCACCCGTTGGGGAAATAATTACTGATGCCTCAGAAAACAAGTTTATTTGTGACATTACACTTAATGAATTTGGATCAATTATTTCATACCCCCTAGACATGCAATATTGGACTACTTTATTTTCATTATCAACGTTTCTATAATCTGAGCCTCTAAGTAAATAATATTTATTTGTTTTAATCTCTTGCTTAACTTTTCTATTAATATATTTACCCTTAAGATCCTCGGCCAAGTTTTTTATTCCAATAGATGAGTACCATAGGGTGTTGTCATTTTCTATACTAGGGTCAAATGGAAAAAATGATGGAGTTGATAAATAAATTAAGTGCTTAATTATAATTTGGACTCTAGGCTTGACCAATATCATATTAATATCAGGATAAAGGGAGAATATTATTTCATAAATATTTTCATGAAGGTCAGAATCAATAAGAATTGGTAAATCCTTGTATTCATCTATATTTTTTATAGCATTTATTAATGGGATGATTTCAATCATCATATGACAATAATTGGATGAACATGAATGCATGAGTGAAATTGCCTTATCTAGATTTTTAGGCTGTTTATTAAGGAAAAATTGGAACGAGCTATTATCTAATCTTTTGATTAATCTTAATTCTTCTGAAAGATTGTGATTAATTAAATTCTTATAAAAAGAAAAAAAGAAGCCCCTATCAATATCCAAATAAAGAGACGACTTACCTCTTACGGTAATATTATTAAATTCAGCAACCTTAATAGATTCATCAGTATGTGATTCAATTATTACTGGAATAGTTTTTTTGTTGAACATGAGATTATACTTAAATTCATTGATTGTAGATTTCTTACATATTTCCACAAATTTAGTAGAGATTGATTTCATTGCATTTAAATCATATTTCCTCGCATAATCAATATCATTAATAAAATTTAAATTTTTTACATAATTTTTACGTGCGAAAGGTTTAAGAAAAATCATAAAAACAGTAAATCTAATATTTCTTAAATTAATTCTTTCATTATTTTTTCTTCGATGCAAAAAAAATTTTTTAAATAATTTATATGCGGATAGGTTTGCAATGAAAGTTGTTAGGATGAAATAAAAATATATTGGGTCGAATAATATATCATCAATAACAAGACAATCACTTACGTGTTTTTTTTTTAAAAATTTAGCCTCCTTATAAAGAGCTAAAGCTTCCCCGATATCACCATCAAATATAATGCCGCCCTCATGAAGAACTATTCCTCTATTACAGAATTTTTTAAGTGTATTTTCATCATGAGAAATCATAATGGACAGCTGCGATGTATCAATTGTACTTTTCATTCGTTCATGGGCTAACTTATTAAATTCTTCATCACCTGCTGAAAAGCTCTCATCAAGAATAAGAATATCTGGAGAAACTGAAGTGGCAATAGAAAAAGCCAATCTCATAAACATTCCTGAGGAATACTTCTTAACAGGGATATCAATAAATTTTTCAATGCCGGAGAAATTAATGATTGAATCTTCCAACAAATCAATTTCTTTTTTCCTTTTACCAAAAATTGCAGCATTTAATCTGAGATTTTCTCTACCAGTTAAATCAGGATGAAAGCCAGCACCAATTTCAATTAATGGTGCGATTGATCCATTACATTGAATTTCACCTGAATAATCTTGGTAAATATTAGCAATACATTTAAGTAAGGTGCTTTTACCAGCTCCATTCCTACCTATAATGGCAACCTTTTCCCCTCTTGAAAAATTAAGTGAAATATTATCTAGAGCAGTAAATTCATTATTATATTTATAATCTTTTTGTGTAAATAAGGATGAAAATGCATCTTTAAGAGTCGAATTTTTTGTGTAATCCAAAGTAAAGGTTAACGACAGGTTCGTAATTTGTAATATAGGTTTCATAAATAGTGGATAATTTTAGTTTTATTTTTATTTAAAAAATATAATCCAATAACAAAAGAAGTTGCAGATAAACTAATTGCTATAAGATACTCCTCGATGGTGCAAAATTGTCCATTCGTAATAGGCTCCCTAACCAAATTAATATAAGGGGAGATAGGGTTATAATTAAATAAAATAGCAACTAAATTTCCTTCAAGTCTACTTACTGGATATAAAATTGGTGTTAAAAAAAATAATGCCTGTAAAAAAATTGGGATTATATAAGCAAGGTCCCTAAAAAAAACGGTTGCAACTGAAACCAGGAAACTTAAACCCGTAACAAAAATAAAGATTAAAAAGTATGCGAAGAGTATTGATATTGATGAAAGATTTACTTCGGCGCCTAAAAATATCATTATTATAAAAAAGGGGAAGAAACTAAGAATTGCGTCAATTAATAGTGCAATAGAAATGCTTAATGGAAATATTTCCTTGGGTAAATAAATTTTATTTATTAATGCTTCATTTTCGATTAAGCAATTTGACGCTATGTTAATTGAATAATTTATATAATTCCATACAATCATTCCGGAAAAAAAGAATAATGCATAATCTTTAAGCGGTATGCTCATTATTGCAGAGAAAACAAAAGCTAAAACAGTCATCATTAATAAAGGATTAAGTATTGTCCAAACAAAACCAAGCTTAGTCCTCCTGTATCTAAGAAGCATTTGCTTTCTAACAAGTAAAAAAATAACGTAATGGTATTTATTTATAAAATTTATTGTTCGATTTAATACCATGTTAATTATTTAAAGACCTCAATTTTTGTTTGTAAATTTTATAATGCATATAATTTCATTATATTTTTAAATTTGTTAATTCACTATAGAAATTTAATGAATTTGATTTAAAGAATTTTAAATTTTTATTGCTTAATGAATACAAAAAAAGGCAAAAAATAGTTCTTTGTAATTTAAATAAATAAATTTTAAACTTGTATGACATTTAATATAGGCACTGCTTATAATTTTTTTTTAAATTTTTTAATAAAAATTTATCTATCCTGATACTATTCATTTTTTTATTATATCTTTACTAAAATTTATAAATGTTAAACCGTATATTAAAAAATACAATGCAGTAAAAGAAATTAGAGAAATGATAATTAGATATAAATCATTAAAAATAAATACGCATACAATAGGAGGCAGCATCCAAATTATAAATAAAAGAGGCATTAATAAATTATTTGCTAATAATTTATTATTAATTTTTTTTTCTAGAATAAAGTATATTCTTAAATGCAGATGATTATTATCTGACCTAAATGGACTATTTCCAGAGCATAACTTACGGCAAAAAGAAAAAATAATTTCAATTGAAGGATAGAAAATTAATAGGCAAGCACTCCATGTTGGTAATTGATCGTTTCTACCGTAAAAAATAATAACCAATAGGCCAATACACCACCCCAGAAAATAAGCACCTGTATCCCCAAGAAATATTTTCCCCCATGGATAATTAAATATTAGCATTACAATTATTGAGAATGCTATTATTAACGTTGTTAATGTTATTTCATAATCAGAATTAAGATATGCTAAATAACCCAAAGCAATCAATGATGCTAATGCTGTCATTGGAGCAAGTCCATTTGCTCCATCAATTACATTCATTCCATTTATTAATGCAACCAAAGACAATGTAAATAATACATATTTCATTTCAGAGTTATTTAAAATATCATGCATAAAGGGTATTTCAATAACTGGATAACTAAAATCAAAAAAAATAAAAAAGAGAATAATACTAAGAAACGAGAATAATAGCCTCATGAAGGGAGAGATATTGTAAAAAAAATCTTCAGAAATTGCCACTAATATCATTGGTAAGGAAAAAATAATAAGGTTGTTGATTAAGGATAATTCTATAGGTGGCTGATGCGTTATATTAAAAGATACTAATGTTAATATAATCATGAGTCCACCAAATCTTGGTATATCCACATTAGACTGGTGTATGTTTTGAATTTCAAATCTATCCTGACAAAAGAACTTATGGGCAAATAAATTCCAAAATGTGATTGAAATTGGGTAGGCGATAAAAATTCCTATCGCTAACAATATATATGACTCTAATAAATTAGAGATGCTATGCATTTTTTATGTATATTTTATTTATCAAAGCTGAATAAATGGCCACATTCTGTTGAGGATAAGTATTATTTTAAACTATTTAATTCCCATTTCCATGCATCTATGCAAATTTGCTCAATTGATCTCTTGCTTTTCCAGCCAAGTATATCATTAGCTTTTTTAACGTTAGCATAGCAAACATCGACATCACCATTTCTTCGGTTAGATATTTGATAAGGAATTCTTACTTGATTTACCTCCTCAAAGGTTTTTATTAAATCAAAAACTGAATAAGGTTTGCCAGTTCCAATATTAAAAATAAATAAACCATTATTTTTTTTTAAAAAATTTATTGAATGATTGTGCGATTCAGCTAAATCCATTACATGAATATAATCCCTTAAACCACTTCCATCTGGAGTGTTATAATTATCCCCAAAAATTTTTAGGTATTTAAATTTTCCACTTGCAACTCCCAATAAATATGGCATTAAATTATTTGGAGATCCAATTGAATTTTCACCTATTAAAGCAGAGCTATGGGCACCTACTGGATTAAAATACCTTAAGCAAATAGCTGAGAAATCATTAAACTTTATAACTATGTTTGCCAACTTATCTTCTATAATTTTCTTAGTCTCTCCATATGGGTTTATTGGATTAAGTGAAAAATCTTCATTAACTGGTTGTTTATTTTGATGCCCATAAACAGTTGCAGAAGATGAAAAAATTAATTTCTTTACGTTATGCTTGAGCATTTTTTCTAGAAGAATATCTGTGGATGTGACATTGTTATCATAGTAAAAATCTGGGAATTCTATTGAATCATTAACTGATTTTAATCCTGCAAAATGAACAACATAATTTATGCTGTGTTGTTTAAAAATTTTATCTAATAACTTTTCATTTGATAAATTTATTTTGTAAAAAACTATTTCTATATTGATAATTTTTTTGATTTGATCAATAACCCTTACACTAGAATTGGAAAGATTATCAACTACAATAACTTTAAATTTCTTTGGGTTTAATGTAGTAATGAAATGTGATCCAATATAACCTAATCCACCAGTAACAAGAATATTATCCATTGAATTATATACGTTCTAAAAATGGAGCATTTAAATCTTTTTGAGATAAAATATAGTCTTGATTGAATTCAGGCCATCTAATATTAATTAAAGGATCTTTGTAATTGATAGTGCGTTCATGTGCTTTTGAATAAAAATTTGTTACTTTATATACTATTTCCGTACTATCATCTAGCGCCATAAACCCATGTGCGTAGCCAGGGGGAATCCAGAGTTGTTTTTTATTACTATTAGAAAGAATTTCACATACATACTGGCCATATGTTTTTGAGTTTTTTCTTATATCAACAGCAACATCAAAAACCTTTCCACTAATAACCCTTATAATTTTTCCTTGTTCATATGGTTTATCCTGGTAATGCAACCCTCTTATTGTTCCAGCATTAGAATATGAGTTATTATCCTGAACAAAATAAGTAAAGAAATTTGTCACATTTTCTCTAAATATCTTTTCATTATATGTTTCGTAGAAATACCCCCTATCATCTAAATAAAGATCTGGCTCTATTAGCATTACCTCTGGTAACTTAAGTGGAGTAAATTTCATTATTTTTTTAAGCTCAATCCTTCCTCAATTAAATCACACAAAATATGGCCAATTAAGATGTGCATCTCTTGGATTCTCGCCGTAGAATTTGATGCAACAACGATTGGCTGCTTAACTAAGCTAGCAGCCTGTCCACCGCCCTTGCCCAATAGCCCAATAGTCGTCATGCCCTTCTGTTCGGCCATCTTAAAAGCATGTAAAACATTTTGGCTGTTGCCAGAGGTTGTAATACCAACCAAAACATCCCCCTCAGACCCTAATGCCTCAACCTGCCTTGAAAAGATATGTTCGTATCCATAATCATTAACGATACACGTCATCACCGCAGAATCTGCAGTTAATGAAATTGATTTCAGTGCCCTTCTGTCTCCTACAAATCGCCCAACAAGCTCACCAGCCAAATGTTGACTATCTGATGCACTCCCCCCATTACCGCACCAAAATATGGTTCCATCATTTTCTAGACAACGGATTAATAGATTGGCCACTTTTTCAATTGGCTCATCCAGGTCAGCAACTGAATCAAGGGTAGCCCTATGCTCTGAAATATGTTCTTTAATTATTTTTTTCATATCTAAATTAATCTGCATTAAAAATATCCCTTGTAAAAACTTTATCAGCTATAGAATCTAATTCATCATTCATTCTGTTTGCTAAAATGATTTCAGATTGTTTTGAAAATTCTTCAAAATCTTTTACTACCAAAAGCTCATCAAAAGTTTCATCCTCAACTAATGGCTCATAGATAATCACCTCTATTCCTTTTAATGCTATGAGTTTTATGACCTCTTGTATGCTTGACTCCCTAAAATTATCGGATCCCTCCTTCATGACAAGGCGATAAATACCAACAACTTTTGGTTTCATTTCAATTATTTTATCAGCTATAAATTTTTTTCTTAAACCATTGGACTCAATAGTTGCCTCTATCAGTTTTTGAGGGGCGTTTTTATAATTTGTTAACAGTTGCTTTGTGTCTTTCGGTAAGCAATAGCCACCATAACCAAAAGATGGATTGTTGTAACCAGCGCCAATTCTTGGGTCGAGGCTCAGTGAATTTATGATATTTTTTGTTTTTAAATTTTTAGTTTGGGCAAATGAATCCAGCTCGTTAAAAAATGAGACACGCATCGCCAAATAAGTATTTGAAAAAAGTTTAGACGATTCTGCCTCAGCTGGGCTCATCGTTAGCACATCAACATCCTTTTTCTTTGCCCCATCTTTAAGCAATGCCTCAATAAACTGTAATTTATTACCAGAACCTCCGATAAGAATTCGAGATGGATTTAGATTGTCATGTAGCGCATTACCCTCTCTAAGAAATTCAGGAACAAAATAAATATTATTCGTTTGGTGTTTCTCAATCATTTGATCAGTAAATCCCACAGGGACGGTCGACCTTATTATGACTGTTATCCCTGGGTTTTCTTTGATCGCTTTTTCAATAGTTTCTTCAACCGAAAGCGTATTAAAGCCATGAGTTTTCTCATCATAGTTTGTTGGTGTTGCAATTACCACACAATCTGATTCTTTGTAAATTTCTTCATGAGGAGGTGTGGCATGAAGATTAAGTGATCTATTTTTAAGGAAGCTATCTATATCCTTATCAACAAGAGGTGACTCGCCTTTATTAATTTGATTTACTTTCTGAATGTTTATATCAACCGCAGTTACTATATTTTTTTGAGCCAGCATGATGCAATTACTTAATCCTACATACCCTAAACCAACAACCACTATTTTAATTTTTTTCATATAACCTTGCTTAAATTAATGTTCTTAAGAGTTTATTGTGATTGTATTAGGTACAGGTTAATCCAAAAATAAAATTAGATAGCGGTATTAGTAAAAAATGATATATCTTCACCTGTTAAATAATCTGATCCATAATGATCATTTAACCTACACCAAATAAACTAACTTAGTCGGGAGTTAAAAAATACCTAAGTAATTCGAATATGGTTTTCCTCTAACAGCTCTTTTATTCTTAACTTTTCTTTTTTAAATTTTCTCAACTTTAAATCAGGCACATAATTTCTAAAACTTGATTCGATAATTTGATCTAACTCTTTGTGTCTGCTTTTCAACTGCTTTATATCCATAAAAAACCTCCAGAAGTTAATCAAGGAAATTAAATAAAAATTCTTTTAAAGCCCCTATTAGAATTAAAGTTACATTTATACTTTATACTCAATTTTTTAAAATTTCTACCTTTTTTTCTTAAAGAAAAAATGTGGAATAAATCATTCTTTATACTCGGTCAATTAAGGGTTATTAAGCAGCTTACCTGGGGCCAACATAGTTATGTATGAAGACAAAATTGTCATATAATTGACTTACGTTTATTAAATTAAAATGGAGATCCATGAAAGCATTAGTTAAAAGCCAAGCAAAAGAAGGTATTTGGTTGGAAGATGTTGCTGAACCAGCTGTCGGAAATAATGACGTTCTGATTAAAATTCATAAAACAGCGATATGTGGTACGGATGTGCACATATATAACTGGGATGACTGGGCAAAAAAAACCATCCCTGTTCCTATGACAACGGGCCATGAGTATGCCGGAGAAATAGTCAAGCTAGGTTCTAATGTAGCTGATCTAAAAGTGGGTGATATCGTTTCTGGCGAGGGTCATATTACTTGTGGGCGATGCAGGAATTGTTTAGGTGGAAATATTCACCTTTGTCCAAAAACGATTGGCGTAGGTGTTAACCGAACAGGTGCCTTTGCTGAATATCTTTCAGTTCCATCCAAAGTTGTTTTTAAGCCAAGCCGTGAAATATCTACTGATCTTTTGTCCGTCTTTGACCCTTACGGTAATGCAGTTCATACGGCCCTCTCTTTTAATATGGTCGGTGAGGATGTTTTAATAACAGGTGCAGGGCCCATTGGAATTATGGCGGCGATGGTAGCTAAACACGCAGGTGCTAGAAATATTGTTATTACAGATCTTAATGAATATAGATTAAAACTTGTAGCGAAAATTCTACCAGATGTTATTACAATAAATGTTTCAAATCAGAAAATTGATAAAAAGTTAATGGAATCTGTAGGCATTTTTGAGGGCTTTGACGTCGGTCTTGAGATGTCAGGATCTCCAATTGCATTTAGAGGGATGTTGGAATTAATGATAAATGGAGGTCGTATCGCCATGCTTGCCATTATGCCCTCAGGATCTGGTATTGATTGGGATATGGTTGTTTTTAAAGGTTTAACCATCAAAGGAATTTATGGAAGAGAAATCTTTGAGACTTGGTATAAAGGTTCAATGATGGTGCAGTCTGGCCTACCTCTTGAAAAAATTATCACCCATCGTTTTTCATATAAGGATTTTCAAGAAGGATTTGATGTCATGAGATCAGGACAGTCTGGAAAAGTGATACTTGACTGGACAAATTAAAATATAAATATCAAAGAAGGAGTCAAATGAGTTTCGACAAAGTAAGAAAAGGGCTAGCGGAAGACTTAAAGGAAATAAAAGAAGCGGGTTTATGGAAAACTGAAAGGAATATTAACTCAAACCAGACAAACCATATTTCCCTTGAGGACGGACAGCAGGTTACAAATATGTGTGCTAATAATTATTTAGGGTTAGCAAATGATCAAAGAATTATTCAGGCAGCAAAGGATAGCTATGATCATTGGGGTTATGGCCTAGCTTCAGTCAGATTCATTTGTGGCACGCAAACAATTCATAAAATGCTAGAAAAAAAAGTGAGTGAGTTTTTAGGAATGGAGGAGACTATCCTCTATGCGGCCTGTTTTGATGCGAATGGAGGTCTTTTTGAAACTATTTTAACAGCAGAGGATGCTGTGATATCTGATGAGCTAAATCATGCCTCAATTATTG
>Ga0233448_1000627_pt1 | contig 36527 bp, 32 predicted proteins | sample SI_124_October20_2_FD_183015 | JGI IMG/M metagenome (GOLD analysis project Ga0233448, IMG submission 183015) | Seawater microbial communities from Saanich Inlet, British Columbia, Canada - SI_124_October2016_150_MG | ecosystem: Environmental > Aquatic > Marine > Inlet | place: Canada: British... | reverse complement strand
CCTTTTGATCGTTTGTATGATCATGCTGGCGGCTCTGGTTTTACGAACTGATACATCGGTGAATTTACTGCGCGACCGCAATCCATTGTTTGTGACGCTTGCAGATGGCTCAGTGCGCAACGGCTACACGGTAAAAATCCTCAATATGAAGCGCGAGAATCGAACCTATCACATGCGTCTGGCCGGGGTGAAAGGTGCCCGCATGACTGTCATCGGCCACGCCAAGACACCCGTTGAGGAAATCCGCTTGAACGTCCGGCCGGATTCGGTCAGCACATTCCGGGTTTTTGTCTATGCAGCACATTCTGCCCTGACAGCTGATTCCAACGAGATGCGATTTGTCGTGACAGAAGAGCAATCACAGCGGATCATGAAACATGAAACGACCTTCCGGGGACCAGTGAAATGAGCATGCCGACAGATCCTTCCAAAACTGAGGGGCCGACAGGTCATCGCTTTGGCTGGCAGCGCGCCTGGCCTTTGTGGATCCTTTCCGGATTTTTCGGTGTTATCTTTGCTGTAAATGGCACCATGGCTTATCTGGGGGCGATTTCCTTTACCGGTCTGACAACAGAGCAGGCCTATGAAAAGGGCCGCACCTACAACACGGAGCTGGCCCGTATTGAAGCCCAGAAGAAACTGGGCTGGATAGCCGATCTGCAAACGGTACCGCTTGTGGCTGAAGGTCGCCACTTGATCGAGCTGAGCTTGACCATGTCCCAAGCCGACAAAAAACCGCTCACCAACGGCAAAGTCAAAGCCCTTTTGGTCCGACCCACTCATGAAGGTTATGACCAGAAGGTTGCACTGATTGAAACAATGCCAGGGACCTACATTAGTAATGTCGAACTGCCCCTGGCCGGGCAATGGGAAGTCCGTGTTGAACTGACCGCACCCGGTGGCGAGTTCCGCTTTGCCCAACGGATTTCGGTTGATTGATGAAGATGCCGACCTGTTCATCCGTCCGGCGTCGAGGAATACTGAATGCCCAAAATTCACTCACTCCGTCATACCGCACTTGATGCGGTATCTACGCGGCTGAATCGGGCGCGGCGTGACGGAATGATACCCATAATATTCGACGCATGGACCCCGTATCAAATACAGGGTGACGGAACGTGTGTTGGCAAACACCTGACAAGACCACAAAGGACGCTCCATCAGGCGGGCGCAAATGATGAGCAATCCTGACTGCAGCCACTGCGGTCTGCCTCTTGGCTCCTTAGGTGAGGTTATTCCCGGTCCCACACCGGACCTGAATTTTTGTTGTCCGGGTTGTGCCGCGGCGCATGATCTGGTTGCCGGGTTGGGCCTCGATCAATATTACCAGCGCCGGGTTCTGGATAATGATGCCCGGCGGATCAAGCCAGACGACAGCCAGGATGGTCTTGAATTCTCCCTGTACGTGGAAGAAAAAGAAAAGTCCGGTCATCCCCAATCAACCTTGTCTTTGGTCATAGACGGTTTTCACTGTGCCGCTTGTGGCTGGCTGATTGAGCAAGTCCTGGCCCGCGATTCAAGGGTCACGTGGGGTCGCGTCAATATGACGACGCAACGCCTGAATGTCACATGGACCGGTCCGGCGACCCTCGCCAATGATATCCTCGCCCCCATCCAAACCCTGGGGTATCGGCTGTTTCCCTTTGATGTGGAGCGGGTAGAGGCCGAACGTCTTGCCCGGGAAACTGACTTGCTGAAGGCCATGGGGGTGGCCGGATTTGCGGCCGCCAATGTGATGCTGTTGTCTGTCGCCATCTGGGCCGGATACAGCCAGGGCATGGGCCCGGCGACGCGGGGGTTGATGCACTGGATCTCGGCGTTGATTGCCTTGCCAGCGGTAGTCTATGCGGGCCGGTCTTTTTTCAGATCAGCCCTGACAGCCCTGGCGGCCCGGCGCGTCAATATGGATGTGCCGATCTCATTGGCTGTGATCCTGACATCCGCCATGAGTTTGTTTCAGGTTATCACCGGGGCCGAATACGCTTACTTTGATTCCGCTGTTGGTCTGCTGTTCTTTTTGCTGATCGGGCGCTATCTGGATTCCAGGGCGCGCAGTCGGGCGCGCTCGTCGGCGGCTCATTTGCTGGCCCTGACAGCCCGGCCCGTTACTGTGATCAAGACCGATGGCACCACGATGAGTATGCGCCCGGAAGCAGTCGCGCATGGCATGACCGTTCTAACGGCAGCCGGGGAACGCATTTCAGTTGATGGCACGGTTCTGCAAGGGGCCAGCGACATCGACCAAAGCCTGCTGACGGGTGAGACCTTGCCTGTGGCCGTGACCACGGGTGATCCCGTATATGCCGGCACATTGAATGTGGGCCAAGCCCTGCAAATTCAGGTTACCGCTTCGTCGTCAGAAACAGCCCTGGCGGAAATCGTGCGGCTGCTGGAACAGGCAGAGGAAGGGCGTGCCCGGCATGTGGAACTGGCCGAACGAATTTCACGCCTGTATGCGCCGGTCGTGCATATCCTTGGCCTCGCCACATTTGTTGGCTGGTTGCTGGCAGGGGCGACCTGGCAAACAGCACTCCTTTATTCCATTGCCGTTCTGATCATTACCTGTCCCTGTGCCCTGGCCCTGGCTGTACCGGCCGTTCAGGTCGTGGCGGCCGGGCGCCTGATGCGTCGCGGCATTTTACTCAAATCGGCGACGGCGCTGGAACGTCTGGCCGACGTTGATGCCATAGCCTTCGACAAGACAGGGACCTTGACCATCGGCCAACCAACCTTGTCCGGAGACTATCAGACGTTTGATCTGCAATTGGCCATGAACATGGCTGCCGCCAGTCGCCACCCACTTTCCCGTGCTCTGGTGCGGGCAGGGGCTGCTCGCGGGCTGGTCGTCGATGTAACAAAGGCCTGGACCGTTGAGGAAATCGCGGGTGGCGGATTGCAGGCGATGGTCGATGGGGAAACCTGGAAGCTTGGCAGCCAGCAGTTTTGTGCGGTGTCAGATCAATGTCTTGAACGCGCAGGGACAGCAGAAAATACAGGGCCACAACTCTGGTTTTGCCGACTTGGCCTGGAACCGGTTTGCTTCCGCTTTGAAGATGAATTGCGGACCGACGCTGACCAGGTGGTCGGGCAACTGGCCGGGATGGGCTATTATCTATCTATTCTGTCCGGCGACAGGACTGCTGCGGTTAAAGCTTTGGCGACCCGGCTTGGTCTGTTCGACTGGTTGGCCGAGCTGTCCCCGGGGGACAAATATCAATGGCTGACGGATAAAGCAGCGAAGGGCCAAAAGGTCTTGATGGTTGGTGATGGCTTGAATGATGCGCCCGCCCTCGCTGCAGCCCATGTATCCCTGTCGCCAGCAACAGCAGCAGATATCAGCCAGGCAGCGTCGGATGCGGTGTTCCAGGGAGATAAATTACTGCCGGTGCAGGAGGTTTTGACAGTCGCTAAACGTGCACAGACGATCATTTGGCAAAATATCGGTTTTGCCTTTGTCTACAATGGCATATGTATACCATTTGCTGTCGCCGGGATGGTCACACCCCTGTTTGCGGCGGCAGCCATGTCTATTTCCTCAATTATAGTCTTGACGAACAGCCTCAGATTAGGGAAGATTCAATAGTCACAGCCGAAAATAGTATGCAATGGTGGGAACCACATTTAGTAGACGGGGCGAATAACATGGAAAATCTTGTATATTTAATTGTAATTGCTCTGGGTTTGGGTGGATTGGGCATCTTCGGCCTGTTCTGGTCAATCCGCAGCAGCCAGTATTCTGACATGGACGGTGCGGCAAACCGAATTCTTTATGATGACGAATTTGACTCGACACCAAAAGCTGGCGCTGAATAAGCCGGTCCGGATAGATTGTCAGATTTAAGCGACTGAAAATCAATTTTCGGTTGAAGATGTTGGTGTATCTGTGTCTGCTATTATCTTTTCTGCTATTATCTTTTCTGCCATTATCTTTCAAGACTGATATTTTCTTTATTTTTCAGTGCTTTAATTCTGCATAGATACTTTCGATCAAATTTCCACTTAACCTTAAAATTGCAGGGATATTTATCCTGGCCCTTTCGTTCGTCTTTTTGCCTCTCTATGATCTAAGAGCTATTCCGGTTTAAACGGAATAGCTTCTACTTTGTTTGTTAGCGCATACCATGGGTTTGAAGTAACGCTGCGTTTCCGTGAAACCCGGAAACGCTCAAGTCAATGACTTTGACTGGACGGGCCAGACCAGGCCTTTGGGGAATTTGAATGACGGCTACTGACGTTGATACCAAGGGTGCCTCTGGACCATTAACAATTTCGGTCGACGACCCCTGGTTATGGCTGGCAGCTGGCTGGCGGGACCTTGCCAAGGCGCCTCGTCTCAGTCTGGCCTATGGCGCGATTTTTTCCTTTGGCAGCCTCGGTTTTGTTTCCGGGCTGATCTGGTTGGACCTGCTTTATTTGTTATTGCCTCTTGGCGCCGGTTTCATGTTGGTTGGCCCCATTTTGGCCATTGGCCTTTATGAAGGCAGTCGCCGCCTTGAGGTGGGTGAAAGCGTCGGTTTTTTTGATGTTCTGAACGGCTGCCGGGAAAGCCTGCCACGCATAATGTGGGCCGGTGGCGGGCTAGGGCTGGTGATGTTTGCCTGGATGCAAATCGCCGCCTTGTTATTCATGCTGTTTTTCGGTGATGGCCATTACCCGTCCGAGCCCCACCTGATGTTCGAAATGCTGTTTTATTCGCCACGCGGGCTGGCATTTGTTTTTGTTGGCACGTCAATCGGTGCCGTGATTGCCTTCGTGGTCTTCGCTTTCAGTGCGGTTTCCATGCCTTTGTTGATGGAACGCGATGTCGACTTCATTGCCGCTGGCAAGATCAGTTTTGATGCGGTGCGCTATAATTTGCGGCCCATGTTGCTCTGGGCGGCCCTGATCGGGCTGTTTACCGCGACCGGCATCGTTACACTGTTTCTTGGCCTGATTATTTGCTTCCCATTGATCGGGCACAGTACCTGGCACGCCTATCGTGCCCTGGTACCACGAGAGGTACCAGGAGAAGGCCAGGCTTAACCTGCTTCGCGGGACGCTCTCTTGCGCTCGTGTGGCAACAGCAGGCGTTTGCGCAGTCGAATTGATTTAGGCGTAACTTCAACCAGTTCATCATCCTGAATATAAGTCAGAGCTGCTTCCAGAGCCATTTGACGGTGCGGGCTGAGGCGAACCGCTTCGTCTTTGCCGGACGAGCGCATATTCGTCAGCGCCTTTACCTTCATGGGGTTCACATCAAGATCGCCGGTGCGGGCATTTTCACCAATGATCATGCCCTGATAAACAGGAATACCCGATGTTATAAACAGGTCGCCACGATCTTCCAGGTTCCACAAGGCAAAGGGAACGGAATTTCCTTGCTCGGTTGATACCAGAACGCCATTTTGGCGACGCGGCACATCACCACGCGAGGGGGCATAGGCATGGAACACACGGTTCATGACGCCGGTACCACGGGTATCGGTCATGAATTCAGGGTGATAGCCGATGAGGCCACGGGTGGGGACATGCAAAATAATGCGGGTCTTGCTGCCACCGGAAGGGCGCATGTCGAGAAGTTCGGCGCGTCGGACGCCAAGTTTTTCCATAACGACGCCTGAATATTCATCATCCACATCGATCTGGACTTCTTCAACAGGTTCAAGGCGCTGGCCCGTTTGTGGATCGCTTTTGAACATCACGCGGGGACGGCTGATCGACAACTCAAAGCCTTCGCGGCGCATGGTTTCGATTAACACACCCAACTGCAATTCACCGCGTCCGCCAACTTCAAAGGCGTCTCCGGATTCAGTTTCGGTGATCTTGATGGCGACGTTGCCCTCGGCTTCACGTTCCAGGCGATCCCGCAACATACGGGATGTAACCTTGGAGCCTTCTTGGCCAGCCAGCGGCGAATCATTGACCGAAAATGTCATCGCAAGGGTTGGTGGATCAATCGGCTGGGCGACCAGAGCGTCGGTGATTTCCATGGCACACAGGGTATCAGCCACTGTGGCTTTGGTCAGACCGGCAATGGCGACGATGTCACCGGGGCCAGCTTCATCAACAGAGACCCGCTCAATGCCGTGGAAGGCCATAAGTTTGGAAATGCGGGCTTCCTGAAGCAGGGTGCCATCTGCGCTGATGGCCTTGATGACGTCATTGCGTTTGATCGTGCCTTGCGCGATCCGGCCCGTCAAAACACGGCCCAGAAAATCGTCGCGCTCCAGCGTAGTTGCCAGCATGGCGAATGGCAGGGCAGCGGTTTCAGGTGTGGCTGATGCCGGCGCCTTCACGTGGCTCAGGATCAGATCAAACAGCGGATCAAGGTTGTCCTTGGGGCCTTCGGGTGTTTCCGCGGCCCAGCCTTCCTTGGCGGAGGCAAACAACATGGGAAATTCAAGCTGTTCATCGTTGGCATCCAGGGCGACAAACAAATCAAAACATTCGTCATGAACTTCGTGATGGCGGGCGTCGGGACGGTCAGCCTTGTTGACCACAACAATCGGGTTCAGGCCCAGGCCCAGCGCTTTGGCTGTGACAAACTTGGTTTGCGGCATCGGGCCTTCAGCAGCGTCGACCAGGACAACGACACCATCAACCATGCTGAGGATACGCTCAACCTCACCACCGAAGTCGGCGTGACCGGGGGTGTCGATAATGTTGATGCGTACATCGCCGCGCACAACGGAGGTACATTTGGACAGAATGGTAATGCCGCGTTCTTTCTCCAGATCATTGGAGTCCATGACGCGTTCATCCACTTTCTGGTTGTCGCGAAAGGTGCCTGATTGGCGCAGCAGTTGGTCAACCATGGTTGTTTTGCCATGATCAACGTGTGCGATGATCGCAATATTACGCAGTTCCATCTTGTATCCCGGATATAAAAGTAAAGCGCAGGGGCCGAACTAAATGTCCAGACCCCCGCGCAGTTGGCGGCTATATACAGGGTATAGTCCTGGAAAGCAAAGAAATATTGCAGTGCATCAATTAACCATAACTGGCGGACATGCCAAGGGCCGGGTCCATCTGGGTGCCATAGGGCGGGATAGGGTAGCGTAAACCCACTTTTCCAAGGGCCCGCAAGCCTTCAATACCGCGGACAAACTCGTCTGGCGGCATGGCCAGCAACATTTCATCATCGGCAACACCGCCATAGCGACGCTCGGCAAAACAGGGAATGGAAATGGATGTTTCCCTGGTCGCCAGGGCACGCCCCCACGAATCTGAACAGGCACTTTCGCCCGTGATTGTCATGTCATAGCGTTTGTAGCGCTGATGTTGCAGCCCGTTCACAAACAAGATGGTCTGGGCCGGGTTGGCGTAGAACAAAACGATATCCGGCGGGTCGAGCCTCGCGGAACGCAGGGGGGAGACGCACAAACCCTGATATTTCGCCTCAACCCGGATCATTTCATCCTGATGAGCCTTTGACGCATCGCGATTGCCAAACCAGACACCGTCCATGGCTTCACCAGACAGATAGTTCTCGCCAGGCTCGTTCAGACCAACAATACCGCCGCAGTTACTGCCCATGCGCGTGTTTTCATGCACGATGCCGAGCGTAAAACCGGCTGTGCGGGACTGGCCAACCATTTGGCACATGGTGAAATGAAAGTCTTTGGTGGGGGAGCGCAATCCCTTGATCTTGTTCATTTGATCGACGTCTTCAAAGAGTTTCATGCCGATGGGGATGGTTCGGATGCGCAGCGTTTCAATCAACTCCCGTGACAGCTCTTTCAGATTTGCGGCACTGGTATCAAAGTCATTGCTCTGGCTCATGGTTTGATCTTTCTTTCCGGTTTTTGCTGTCCTCATGAAACAGGAAAGCCAGAGGCCCGGCAAGTCATGTCAGGGCAAGTCATGTCAAGGCGAGGCATGGCAAGTGGTGGGCAAGCAAGGAGCGGTCTTCTCCGGGATCAGATTGATGTGCTAACGTCAAAATTAAAGGGAGATCATCATGCGCTTGCGGCAATTTGTATTTGTAGCTGAAAAATTGGAACCAGCGATTGAGGAAATCAGTTCGGTTCTGGGTATCGAAGTCTGTTACCGGGACCCGGGGGTCGCCAAGTTCGGTCTTGAAAACGCCCTGTTTGCAGTGGGCGGCAATTTCCTTGAAATTGTGGCCCCGACCGAAGACGGCACAGCCGCCGGTCGCTATCTGGAACGCCGAAGCGGCGATGGTGGCTATATGGTGATCCTGCATTGCGACGACGCGGTTGCCCAGCGGAACCGCATCAAGTCCTTGGGCATTCGAGATGTCTGGAGCCATGATGGCCCCGAGGCATATGCGACACACTTTCATCCAGCGGACACCGGCGGTGCAATTTTGTCCATTGATTCCATGGCTTCTGCATCTGATTATCATGTCGAGATGGCCAGCTGGGAATGGGCCGGGCCTGTCTGGCAACAACATGTCGACACGACGACCACCAATGCCATTGTGGGCCTGGAACTTCAGGCCGAGGACCCTGACGCCCTGGCCAAAACCTGGTCCGATGTCGTAGACAAACCTTTGGCACTGCGGGCACATGCGCCGTGCATCGGTCTGGATAACGCCATGCTCAGCTTCGTCAAAGCCAAGGACGGTCGCGGCCCCGGCGTGGGTGGATTATTGCTGCAACCACAAAACCGGACAGCGATCATGGCCGAAGCCAACAAACGCGGGCAGCAAACCGGTGACAATAGTTTCATGCTGTGCGGGATGCGCGTGACGTTGATGTAGTGTCCGCGATCAAGTCAGCGGTTCGAGATCGCTTTCCAAAACGGCTTCACGAATTTCTACAGGTGTTGGTGCGGCTTCGGCGCGGGCGGCGTGGCGCAGCAAAGTCGTCAAGGTGATGGACTGCAAGGTGGCGCGGGTCAGGTCTTCGATTTCATCTCCAACCATTTGCAGAGCCCGGCCGATGCCGGTACCCACACTGGCACCGGAAACTTCAAAATCCGAAGCGAGGTTATCTTCGAACAGGGCGACCACATCATACAGGGTGATACGGTTGGGATTGGCAGAAAATTTATACCCACCCCCGGCCCCACGGACCGATTGGATCAAGCCAGCGCGGACCAACTGACGCATAACCTTGGCCAGGTGGTGCACAGATATATCATAAGCTTCGGCAATTTCGCCGGTGGCCAGCTGGACCTCAGGATCACGAGCCAGCTCCAGAACGGCGAACAAGGCGAAGGTTGTTGATTTCTGGATTTTCACAATACTGCCCCATCGTCATCGTCCAGGGAAAACTCCAGCTGGACATAGGGGCCTGCCGTCATGCCGAGACTGCGAAAAAATGACAGGTTCAGGGTATCGCGGCGGGAGACATTGGTCCGCACACTGGCGACGCCGTCGCTGCGAAAGTGGCTGAACATGGCTTGTACCAGGACACTGCCCACACGATGTTCGCGCACGTCCGCTGTAACACCCAAGCCAAAAACCCAGCCACAAGGGGGCGAGCCAAATTCCCAGGCCCGGACCTCACCAAGGGCAAAGCCAACAGTTTCTCCCGCCAGGTCCGCGACCAGCAAATAGCGCTGGTTATCTTCAACACCAACATACTGGTTAAAAATATCTTGCCAGTAGTCAGGTTTTGAAACCCCGCTGGTCTCGGTGTCGAGGTCGACGATGCGTTGGTAATCTCCGGCCATTGCCTGCCTGATCGCCAAAGATGGCGAGGGGGTGGCGAGGGTATCAGGTATTTCGGTATCAGAATGCGACATAAGGGTGATTATATTCCTTTTTTATGCGATACCAAGTCCCTGATTACAATGATTACAAACCGTGGTTTTTCGATACTTATTCCGGAACGACAGCTGTCACTTCAAGCTCGATCTTGCCTGGGTTATCCAGCAGGTCGACGACAAAGATCATGCTCATGGCAGGAAAATGGCTGCCCATGAGTTCTTTCCAGATTTTGCCGATATCCCGGCGAGCGGCCATATAGGCCGGTTTGTCACAGCAAAATGCCGTCATGCGACAGATATGTTCAGGCTTGCCACCGGCTTCGGCGAGAATGGCAATAATATTCAGTAAGGCCTGGCGAAACTGGGGTGCGATTTCTTCTGATTCGAAAACCTGTTCAGCGGTCCAGCCGACCTGACCAGCGAGGAAAACAAGTCTGCCGGGCTTGGCGGCGATACCGTTGGAATAACCGATAGCCGGTTTCCAGCCTTCGGGAAGAAGTACGTCGTGGGGTGTTGTCATTATTTTGTTTCCTTATGGTCATTTTTCCTGATCAGGAACCTTTGCACTCGGTCACTCCGGGGCAAGCCCGGAGTGACGAGGTGTATGGATTTGGTTCCCCTCATTCCTGTAACATGGGCGGGTCCATATCTTCGTCCCAGTCGTGCTCGGGCTTGGGATATTTTTCCAGCCATTTGTGCAGCCACTCAATATGTTCACGCTCTTCCAGTGCCATTTCCGTGGACAGGCTGCGAACCTGTTCGTCTGTTGTATTGTCGGCAATGCGCTGGAAAAAGTCGGCGGCGCGTTCTTCAGCTTTTAAGGACATGGTCAGGGCGTGGTGCGGCGTCATCATGTAATGTGCCTCCATGTCGACGACAGCTTCGGGTGACTGGCCACCTTCCCATTTATATTCCCAAGGTGCGATATGCGGGATCGGCGTATCGCCTGCCTTGTCATCAATCTTGGTGATGTGCTTGCCTTCGATTTCGGCCAGTTTGTGGAACAGTTCAGCCACTTCGGTGTTGTTGTGCACTTCCATCTGTTCTGCAAGATCGGCGTATTGCGAGGCTGCTTCAGCTTCCAGCGCGTGAGCATGGGCGAGAAACTCACCGATGTTGTTAATATCCAGGGTACTCATAATGCGAACTTTCCTTCGAGATCGGCAACCGTAGCCGAAGCGTTACCAATCGGGGGCTGAAAGGCTTCCCGCTCGCCCCGGTAAAGGACGCCAACGTTAAAGCCATCATCGGTCATCAAACGACGGGCCGCGCGGCCCAGATCGTCTGTCGGATCGACCGTTGCGTCATGTACATCATCTTTCCATTCCTTTTGGTCAGGGCGAAAAGTGACGCAGGGGCTAAGGATCTGAACGAAAGAGAAACCTGGATGTTCAATGGCTTCTTTCAACAGCTTGGCCGTGCCGTTCTGGTCGCCAGAAAAACCACGGGCGATAAAGTTGGCACCGGCAGCCAGGGCAATGACCAGGGGACGGAACGGGCTGATGCCCGAGCCGCCGGGGGTCAAGGCATTATCCCAGTCCGGCTCGGTGGTGGGTGAGGCCTGGCCTTTGGTCATGCCGTAAACCCGGTTGTCCATGACCACATAGGTCAGATCGACATTACGACGGCAGGCATGCATGAAGTGGTTGCCGCCAATGGAAAAGCCGTCACCGTCACCACTGGCAACCAGCACGGTCATATCCGGGCGGGCAACCTTCAGACCCGCTGCCAGCGGCAGGGAACGTCCATGCACGCCGTGGAAGCCATAGCAGTCTGTGTAAGCAGGGATGCGCGAAGAACAGCCAATGCCGGAGATCACCGCAACATTTTCCGGATCCAGATTCAGTTCGGAAAAGGCCTTGGTGATGGAGCCGAGGACCGAATAGTCTCCGCAACCAGGGCACCAGACAGGCTTGATGTCGGATTTATAATCACGGGGCGTGTGTTTTGGGGTGATGGCCGTTTCGGCGGTCATGATGGTGTTCCTTCCTTGACCAGAGATACGATGTCGCCGGGGCGCATCGGCAATGGGCCGGGGATGCAATAATGTTCGGCATCTCTGGGCAGATCGATATTGGCGCGCAGATAGCCCATGAATTGGCCGCTGTGGGTTTGTTCAACGACGATGACGCGTTTGGCACCTTCAAGGGCTTTTGTCAGCTGATCCTTTGGTGCTGGCATCAGCAAACGCATGCTGATCATGCGAGCGGCATCGTCCGTACCCGCCAGGTTTTCCAAAGCTTCGAGGACCGGACCTGTGCAACTGCCCCAAGTCAGAACAACGGTATCACCTTCACCGGCCTGATCTGCCCAGTGCTGGCCATAATCAAAGTCATCGGTTTTGCGCTGGCGTTTGTCCAGCTGGATGTGGTGGTCTTTGGCCCCGCCGGACGGTGTTCCACGCGGGTTATGCTCCAGACCATCTGCGGTGTAAGCACAGCCCGGTGTACCGGGTAAGGCCATAGGTGAAACCCCGGAGGCGGTCACGGCGTAGCGCTGATAGTTTTCTCCTTGTGCCGGTGTGGAGGCTGTTTCACGCTGGGCAATGAAAGCGATATCCGCCGGGGCGGCAATCACTGATTTAGCCTGGCCCAGGGCCTGATCACTCAAGACAATGGCAGGTGTTTGCATGGCCTCGGCCAGGTGCACTGACCATTGCGTCGTAAAGACACAGTCGCGAATGGAATTGGGTGCGACCACAATGTGCGGTGCATCACCCGGCAAGGCATATAAAGCCATGTTCAGGTCAGACTGTTCCGACTTGGTTGGAATACCGGTGGATGGGCCGCCGCGCATGACGTCGACGATCACGACCGGGACTTCACTGGCGACAGCAAGGCCAATGGCTTCGGTCATCAGGGCAAGGCCGGGGCCGGAGGTGGCCGTCAGGGCAGGGACCCCGCCGTAAGACCCACCAATAGCCATATTAATAGAAGCCAGTTCATCTTCCGCCTGAACCAGCACGCCGCCGACCTTGGTCAGGGCAGGGGACATCCATTCAAGGATTTCCGTGGCCGGGGTAATGGGGTAGGCAGCGACAAATCGCACGCCACCGCGAATGGCACCAAGGCCTGCCGCTTCGTTACCACTGATTAACCAGCGTCCGGCTTTCTCACCTTCGGGTGTTGGCAATTTTGGTGTCGCTGGCATGTCAGCGGCAACGCTGCGTCCGGCTTGTGCACCGGCACGGCTGGCGGTAATGGCATCCTCGCCCCGCTTGGCCAGGGCATCGCTGAGGGCGGCATCCAGGGCGTCTTCCGGTAAACCGATCAGGGCACCGACTGTGCCCAGGGCGATCATGTTGGGACGACCGCCGGGAATGGCCTTGGACAAATTCTTGAAATCAATGTCGCCGCGTCTGGCTGGTCCCTCGGTGACAAAGGCAGGCGTTTTTTTAGCCGCTGAGGCATCGCCAATAATGACAGTATTTTCGTCCAGCGGAATTTCATCGGCGAAACGCTCAAAGTTCATCCAGTCCAGGGCAATGATCAGGTCATAGCGGTCGGGCTGGGCTGAAACGGGTTCCGAAGACAGGCGCAAGAGGGCAGCAGCTTCACCGCCGCGAATTTGCGGCCCGGCAGAACGCGTCATCAGGCCATACCAGCCAGCCTTGGCGGCGGCGGCCAGCAGCATATTGCCAGCCGTAATCACACCCGATCCGCCGCTTCCGGCGAGCACCAGTGAGATGCTGGTCGCATTGTCAGTTGGTTGGTTCATTACCTTGTTCTCCTTGGCCGTGGCAGCAAGCTTGCTGGGGTCGTGGCAGCAAGCGGGCTGTTTTGTGGCTCTTGTGACGCTTGTGGGGTCAAATGCTCTCAATACGCTATTACGGCCTGTTTCTGCCATGTTCGGAGGCAAATCGGGGCATAAGTTTGCCCTTTTTCGCTAATCCGAAAGTTTTTGAAGAAGACCTTACTTTTTGTCTTGACTCTTAAATTGGTAATCGGGTACTAAATTACATAATAAAGATGTAACACCAGATTAGTCAACCTTAAAAAAGACCTGAAAAAGAGAATTTTCGAAACGGCCTCAAACACACACTGTTTAACGACGCACACTGTTTAACAAGGAACCCCGCAATGAACGCCCCTGAAACCCTGAACGATCATAACCTGGTACCCGAAGCCATTGTCCCTGGTGTGTTGTATGAAAAACGCCCGGTCAAGGATAACAAAGGCGCGGACGTCCCTGGCCTCTATAATGCCTGGATCACCCTGGATAATCCCAAGCAGTATAATTCCTACACTACTGACATGGTGAAAGGTGTGATCCTTGCGTTCCGCCAGGCGTCTTCTTCACGTGATGTTGTGACCGTTGTCTTTACCGGCTCCGGCGACAAGGCATTTTGTACAGGTGGCAACACCAAGGAATATGCCGAGTATTACGCTGGCAACCCGCAAGAATATCGCCAATACATGCGTCTCTTTAATGACATGGTCTCTGGCATTCTGGGCTGTGACAAACCGGTCATCTGCCGCGTTAACGGCATGCGCATCGGCGGCGGTCAGGAAATCGGCATGGCCTGTGATTTCTCCATCGCCCAGGATTTGGTCAAGTTTGGCCAAGCCGGACCGAAACATGGTTCGGCTGCCATCGGCGGTGCCACAGACTTCCTGCCTTTGATGATTGGTTGCGAGCGCGCCATGGAAACGGGCATGTTGTGTGAGCCCTGGACCGCCCACAAATCATACCGTTTAGGCGTTTGCCTTGATATCGTGCCCGCCCTGAAAGTGGATGGCAAATTCATCGCCAACCCAACCGTGGAACTGGAATACACAGACGAATTTGGTCGCATCATCCATGGTGAAATGAAAACTGGTGAAGCCCTGGAAGCTGGCAAAGCATTGCTGAAACAAGGTGAAGTTGACCTTTCTTTGCTGGATGCCCGGGTCGAAGAGCTGGCCACCAAGCTTCTTTATACTTTCCCTGATTGCACAACCAAATCAGTTGAAGAACTGCGCAAGCCCAAACTGGCAGCCTGGAACCTGAACAAGGAAAATTCCCGCGCCTGGTTGGCCAACAACATGATGACCGAAGCCCGCGCCGGTTTCCGTGCTTTCAATGAGCCTGTTGGTCGCGAACGTGAAATCGACTTCATCGATCTGCGCCAGAAGCTGGCCGTCGGCACACCATGGTCGGACGAGCTGACCGAAAGCCTGATGCCTGCCGCCCGGGTTGCAGCCGAATGAGCTCGCCCCTGAAAGTCTGGCTTGACCGTGATGGTCAGTTGTTGCGCCTGAGACTGGCGCAGCCAAAGGCCAACATTGTCGATGCGGCAATGATTGGGGCCTTGTCAGATGCTCTGGAAAGCCATCTCAACGTCAGCACCTTGAAGGCTGTGCTGCTGGATGCCGAAGGATCACACTTTTCCTTCGGTGCCAGTGTTGAAGAACATATGCCTGATCAATGTGCAGACATGCTGGCGGCCCTTCATGCCCTGGTGCTGAAACTGGCCGGTGCACCTGTACCGGTTCTGGTTGCGGTTCAGGGACAATGCCTGGGCGGTGGTCTGGAAGTGGTTCTGGCCTGTAGCCGGATTTACGCCGCACCTACCGCCGCTATGGGTCAGCCGGAGATTAAACTGGCTGTGTTTGCCCCGGCGGCATCTTGTTTGCTGCCAGGCCGGGTGGGTCAGGCATGCGCCGAAGACCTTCTCTATACCGGTCGCAGTGTCAGCGGTGAAGAAGCCGGTGCCATGGGCCTGGCGGATGTCGTCACCGACGATCCTGAAGCCGCAGCCCTTGCATACTTCGATAAATATCTCGCCGGTGTCTCGGCCAGTACCTTGCGTCATGCGGTTCAGGCCGCCCGCAGCCCTCTGGTCCAGCAACTGGAAAAAGATCTCGCCCGTGTCGAGCGTCAATATCTCGACCATCTGATGTCCACGCACGACGCGGTAGAAGGCCTTGAAGCCTTCGTCGAGAAGCGTCAACCAAAATGGGAGCACCGTTGAGCCATGTCTGTTCAGAAAATCGTTGATCGCTGTCAGGCTCTGTATGACGACCTTGATTTCAATGCCGTCAAAGAGTGGAAAGCGAAAGAAGAGGGACGCAAGGCCATTGGCTATATGCCGGTCTATGTTCCGCGCGAAATCATTCACGCCGCAGGTATGTTGCCGGTCGGTGTTCTTGGTGGCGGTGACCAGCTGGAAGTTATCCACGGTGACGCTTACTATCAGAGCTACATTTGCCGTATTCCACGGTCGACCATCGAACTGGGCGTCACCGGTCGTCTCGACTGTGTTGACGGCATGTTGTTCCCGTCCATCTGTGACGTGATCCGAAACCTGTCAGGCATGTGGAAGCTGTTGTTCAAGGACAAATATGTCCGTTACTTCGATGCGCCGCAAACCTATGACGATAATATCGGCGGCAAGTTTTATAAACAGGAAATGCAGGAGCTGATTGAAGGTCTGGAAGAGCTGGGCGGTCGCAAGATCACCGATGAAGACCTCAACAATTCCATCGCTGTTTACAACGAAAACCGCAATGTGATCGATGAGCTTTATGCCTACCGCTCGAAGGCACCATGGAAAGCCCTGACGTCTGAAATCTATCTGCTTCTGCGGGCTGGCATGGTTTTGCCGGTTGAAGAGCACACCGAATTGCTGCGTGAGTATCTTTCCGCAATCGAAAAGGAAGACCGGCCCGTACGCGACAACTGCCGCGTTGTCCTGAACGGAACGTTCTGCGAGCAGCCCCCGTTGGGTCTGGTCAAATCCATTGAAATGGCTGGTTGCTACATTGTTGATGACGACTTCATGCTGGTCACACGCTGGCTGCAGGAAGACGTACCAACAACCGGCGATCCGGTTCAGAACCTGGCCGATGCCTTCTTGCATCAGTCCGCTGAAACGGCTGCCAAATACGTTGACACCGAAGAAGCCAAAGGCAATTTCATCGTCGACAGTGTCAAAAAATATGCCGCTGAAGGTGTTGTCTTTGCGGCCCCAAGTTTCTGCGATCCAGCTTTGCTGGACCAGCCGATGCTGCATACCGCACTGAACAATAACAACATCCCGTTCACCGCTTTTCAATATGCCGAGAACTCAGGGCAGATGCAGCCCATTCGCGAGCAAGCCGGTACCTTCGCAGATTCTATCAAGCTTTGGAGTGCATAACATGAATATCAAAGATCAGGCGTCCACAGTCGCTGAAAAAGAAGACTCCATGTGGAAACAAAAGGAGATGATCAACGAAAACTACGAATTGCTGTCGACAGCAAACGAACGTGGTCAGAAGGTCGCTTCCACATTTGTGCCGGGCAACATCAATGAATTGCTGATGTGCTTTGATTTCGCCCGCAACTTCCCGGAAACAAATGCCCTGCAAAATGCCATGCGTAAAAAATCCGGTGGCATGATCATGGAAGCCGAGAAGTCTGGCCACTCAGAAGATGTTTGCACCTACGTGAAAGCCGATCTCGGCATGATGATGAAAGGCAACAAAGGCCCGACCGGTTTGCCAATGCCAGATCCTGATTTGCTGATGCTGTCCTACACGGGTTGCTTCACATTTATGAAGTGGTTCGAGCTGGTACGTGAGCAGTATCCCCAGTGCGAAACGGCCATGCTGCATGTGCCTTATCAGGCTGACGGCAACATCACCAAGAACATGCGGGACTATGTGGTCAAGCAATTGAAGGAAGACATCATCCCGACCATGGAACGTGTGTCCGGTGTGAAGTTTGATATCGACCGTTTGCGCGAATACATGATCCAGTCGCAAAAGGCTGAAGATGATTTGGTCTATGTGCTGCAAAGCGCCAAGAACAAACCATCCCCCATCGATGCCTATTTTGGTGGCGTTTATTACATTGGCCCAATCTTCACAGCCTTCCGCGGCACCACAGCGGCGACCGATTATTACGCAACCCTGCGCAAAGAAATCGAAGCCCGTGTCGCAGCCGGTCTCGGCCCGATTACACCTGAAGGTGTGATGAAGGAAGAGAAGTATCGCATCGTTGTCGAAGGTCCACCAAACTGGACTCACTTCCGTGAATTTTGGAAAATGTTCTATGACGAAGGCGCTGTCGTTGTGGCCTCAACTTATACAAAAGTTGGCGGTGTTTATGACAATGGCTTCCGCCACGATCCGCAGAACCCATTGGAATCACTGGCTGATTATTGCCTGGGTTGTTACACCAACCTGAACTTGCCGGCCCGTACGGACATGCTTGAAAAGTATATTGAGGACTATCAGGCTGATGGTCTGTTGATCAACTCGATCAAAAGCTGCAACAGCTTCTCAGCTGGTCAGTTGTTGATGCTGCGTGAAGTTGAACAGCGCACAGGCAAGCCTGCCGCCTTCATCGAAACCGACCTGGTAGATCCGCGTTACTTCTCGCCTGCCAACGTCAAAAACCGTCTGGAAAGTTACTTCCAGATGATCAGCCAAAAACGCGACCGCGCGGCGTAAAGGAGTATCTGATTATGGAATGTTATATCGGTATTGATCTCGGTTCCACGACCACAAAAGCTGTGGTCATGGACGAAGATTACAACGTCCTGGGTCGCGGGATTACAAACTCTCGATCCAACTATGACATCGCTGCAGGTGTGGCCAAGCACGAAGCTCTGATCGATACGCGCTTCATGCTGTTCCGCAATGCCATGAAAAATGTTGCCGCCCTGGGCGACAAATACGAAATCTTCATGGACGAGCTGGAGCGTAATTTCCGCCTGGAGCAGTATCTGGAACAACTGATTGATCTGGATGAAACCTGCACCAAGGCTTCCGAAAACACACGTTACACCGAATGGGGTTCGGACTTGACCGAAGCCCTGGCCGGTGTGTTTAAACGCGTGGCCCTTGAGGCCCCGGATTTATTCGCCCCCGGTGCCCAGCGCAAATCAGACTTCTTCCGTGACATTGCCGGTTCGCAATATTCCACGATCAGTGAAGAAGTTGCCAAGGAAGCAGACACCCCGTTCGATGTGTTGCTCAACATCTATGACCGTTCAATCATTGACGTTGAAAACCGCATCTACACAGAAACCACCAACCAGAACCTGATGCGGGCCCTGGACCGGACTTTGGTTAACTTACCCGATCTGGCACCGGTTGCTGATGAAGTTCGGACCGAAGTCCAGAAGGTACTCGGCATTGATCTGGAAGAAACCTACGTCATTGGAACCGGTTACGGTCGCGCCCGTTTGCCGTTCTCCAAGGATCACATCCGCTCGGAAATCCTTTGTCACGGCTTGGGTGCCCACATCATGTACAACGATACCCGTACCGTGCTGGATATCGGTGGCCAGGATACCAAGGCTATTCAGGTGGACAAAGACGGTATCGTCGAAAGCTTCCAGATGAATGATCGTTGTGCTGCCGGTTGCGGTCGCTACCTCGGTTACATCGCCGACGAAATGAATGTCGGCCTGCACGAACTGGGCCCGATTGCCATGGAATCAACCCGCAAAGTGCGGATCAACTCCACCTGTACAGTGTTTGCCGGGGCGGAACTTCGGGATCGTTTGTCCCTTGGTGAAAACCGCTCAGATATTCTGGCTGGTTTGCACCGCGCCATTATCCTGCGCGCCATGTCGATCCTGTCGCGGTCTGGTGGTGTGCATGACCAGTTCACCTTTACCGGTGGTGTGGCCAATAACGAAGCCGCAGTTTCAGCCTTGCGCGAATTGATCAAGGAAAACTATGGCGACGTCACGATCAACATTGATCCGGACTCAATCTATACCGGTGCCCTGGGCGGTTCTACCTTTGCCCGTCGCGCCGTCGAAGGTATCCCAACGGAGGCAGTAGCATGACCATTGCAGCAGGAATTGACGTCGGAACAGGCGCTGTAAAAACCACCTTGTTCAAAGTCGAAGGTGACAACGTTGAATGGTTGTCCAAACGCGTCACCCGGATCCGTCGTCGTGACCCCATGTCTCTGGTCGATGAAAGCTATGCGGCCATGCTTAAAGAAGCCGGCCTGACAGCTGATGACGTGGACTATGTGGCCACAACAGGGGACGGCGAAAACGTGCCGTTCCGTACCGGTCACTTCTATTCCATGACCACACATGCCCGTGGTGCTGTTTATCTGGCCGAAGATGTGACAGCGGTGCTGGATGTGGGTGCCCTGCACGGTCGTGCCATCAGCATTGACGAACGCGGCAAAGTGCTGAGCTATCGCATGACCAGCCAGTGTGCGTCCGGTTCCGGTCAGTTCCTTGAGAACATTGCCCGTTATCTTGGTGTTTCCATTGACGAGGTTGGTGATCTGTCACAGCAGTCGGATGATCCTGAGCTGGTCTCCGGTATCTGTGCTGTGTTGGCCGAAACTGACGTGATTAACATGGTTTCGCGCAGTATCTCGACGCCCAATATCCTGAAAGGTATTCACCTTTCCATGGCTGGTCGTTTGGTGAAGTTGCTGCGTGCCTCCAAAGTCAAGGAAGGCAAGGTTTTGCTGACCGGCGGTTTGGCCATGGATACGGGTATGGTTGCGGCCATGCGCGAGGAAATGGCAAACCAGAAACTGGACGTGCCGTGTGAGAGCAGCCCCGACAGTATTTTTGCCGGTGCCATCGGTGCCGCCTTGTGGGGCGCTTTCCGTTATGAAAAACTACAAAGCCTGGGGCAGCTCGCTGAAGCGTCCTGAGTATAAGTAAGTAACAAGGAGAATAAATCATGGCACTCATGATTACAGACGACTGCACAAACTGCGATGCCTGCACTCCGGTTTGTCCCAACGAGGCCATCAGCGAAGGTGACATCATCTACGTCATCAACTCCCTGACCTGCACCGAATGTGTGGGCGCCGAAGACGACCCGCAATGCACCCTCGTGTGCCCCGCCGACTGCATCATCCCCAACCCGGATTTTGCCGAAAGCAGGGACGAGCTGCAAGCCAAGTACGAAAGCATCCACGGCTGACCACAGCCTTCGGACAAAGAACAGGCCGCCACTTAGACGATTTCGGGACGACCGAATTCGTCTAAGTGGTGGCCTTTTTTGTTGGGGTTATTCTGTCAACAAAACAGTGGTCACTTCGGGCTTGACCCGGAGTCTCTGGTGCATCACGTTCTGCACATTGCACATTTAAAAATTCAGTTGAGACTCCGGGTCAAGCCCGGAGTGACGATGTAGAGGGCCATCAATCTATGCTGCGCAAAATTATGATCGTGATCATGTCCCTGATCATGCTGTCGCTACTGGCTTCGCTGTTGATAGAGATCGTTGCGGCGCGTTACCTGAATGCCGTGGCCCTGTTCGGCGTGGCCAGTGTGCTGATGTGGTTTGCATTGCAGATGTTGCAGCGGCGCAGCCATGACGTTGAAGCAGGCGACCCGGACGGCGAGGAATGAATTCATCGCATGATGAATGAGCTCATCGTCAATCTTCCCTGAGTTCGAATTTTGGCAATATGGTTTCGAAGGGCGTCTCCAACGGATCGATCATACCGGACCGTGCCAGATGGACGTAGCCCTGGACCAGTGACCAGACCAGGGTTTCGATGGCCTTTTCATTCATCGTCCCGGATCGGAATGGTGCGCAGGCTTCTGCCAGAACGCCATAGGACGCTGACGATGTGCGCTGGAATTCAGGGTCGCTTGTGTAGAACCGGTCCTTCATAAACATCAGGGTGGCAACGGCTTCATATTCGCGGGAAAAGGCGATGTAGCCCTGGCAGATACCTTCCAATTGCGCCTGGGGCGTGTCTGCCGACTGATCCCTGGCATCTATCATGTAACGGGTGAAGGTTTCGAACCCCTGGGCCACGATTGCCGTCAACAAACCCTTCAGTCCTTTGAAGTGGTGGGCAGGGGCCGCGTGGGAAACACCTGCCCGGGCGGCACATTTACGTAAACTCAAGGCACCCAGGCCACCTTCTGCCAGCAGAGAAATACCAGCTTTAACAAGGGCTTGCTTCAGGTTTCCGTGATGGTGACGTTTTCCGGTGCGGGCGGCAGGCGCTTTTGTCATTCAGTTATAACTTGACAGTGTCAAGGTTCCATGGGATTGATGTGTGAATTAAACTTTACAGTGTCAAGCACAAGGTCTCAATGTCAAAAATGATGAAAATTGGAAACATCCTGTTCTGGATTACGACACTGGCCGTCGCCCTTGTTTCGTGGCGATTTTTTGCCTTGGGTCTTGAACAAGCCTTCAACGGCATGCTGGCGCATATTCAGGAAAGGCAACTTGCATTTGTCCTGCACGTGTTTGCCGCACCGGTTGCCTTGGCGACAGGCCTGTTCCAGTTTCTGCCAAACCTCCGGTCCCGACGGCCCAATATTCACAGATGGTGCGGCCGACTCTATGGGGTCGCGGTTGTCACAGCTGGCGTGGCCGGGCTTGTCCTCGCCCTGGGATCATTTGACCGACCGGTTGCCGGGGCAGGGTTTTTGATCCTGGCCGTTTTGTGGTTGGGGACGACTGCAAGGGCTGTGCAGTTGGCGATCAAGGGGCGCATCAGGGAACATCAACGCTGGATGATCCGTTCCTGGGCCTTGACCCTGGCCGCCGTGACATTGCGCATCTACCTGCCGTTCTTCATGGGGTTTGGGCAAATGGAATATGCCGAAGCATCCAATTATGTCGCCTGGGCTTGTTGGCTGCCTAACTTGATCGTTGCTGAGATATACCTCCGCAGGTTCCGGCGACAAGAACCAGAGATGATCCCGGCGGCTTAAAAAAAGGCCGCTGCAATGCAGCGGCCTGAAGTCAGCGGAGGTAATTCGATTAACAAACGGGGATCAGGCGACTTTGCGTTCCAGAGCCAATTGGTCAGAAGGTCCAAAACCATGTCTGTACAGGAAGGCCAGCAGGTCAAAGTTTTCGCGGCGGACTTCGGTGCGCACGTGGTCAACTTGCAGACCGGACAGGTTCATCAACAATTGTGAGATCAAGGCAGAAGCGATGCCGTGATGGCCCTGGTTGGGGGCAACGCCGATAGTGTCGATGACGGCATAGGGTTCGGTTTCACCAAAATCGCCAAAGTCCATGCGGGCCATGACAAAGCCGGAAACAAAACCATCTGTTTCAGCCACCAGAGAGACCCGGATTGCCGATTCGTCCAGGGCCTCTTTCATGGCGCTTTGCAGATAGGTCGATCTGTCATCGCCGGTGATTGCGCGGTCAATGGATGAAATTGATTTAGCATCATCTGCGGTCATCAGACGTACATAAACCCGGTCACGTGCCAGGGTGCCGCCGTTGGCATCAAGATCTTCGTCGGTGGAGAAATGAACGCGGGAAGTATCGCACTCGACCACATGCCGGGGCGCCATCTTGAAGCCCTGATGATCGAAGAAACGCAACAGGTCGTGTGACGTCCATGCCGCGTTGGTTTGCATCGACTTCAAACCCTTGTGCTTCAGCACGTCATCGATCCCACTCAGCAAAGCCTCGCCGGTGCCGTGATGATCGTGGGCCGTATCGACGGCCATGGCTTCAAGGATCGCTGTTTTTGACAAACCAAATTCACCGTCGATCAAACGGGCCATGGCATAACCAACCAGGCTGCCATCTGCTTCGGCACCGACCTGAATGTAGGTTCCCTGGTCGGCCAGAACGGCCTCAAGGCGTTTGGCAAAAAAGCCGCGACGTGAACGCGCCACATGTTGACGGTCGATTTCAACAACCTCATCAAGATCGGATGCCTTGAGAGGACGGATCGTAATTTGTGACATGCAGTTTCTCCTTGATGGGTACTTTAAAATCGAAATTTTGCGAAGGGTCAGACCCAGGCTGATGGAATATGGGCGGCGTCGATAGTGTGATTACCAAGCCCGCTCAGCGATCCTTCGACGGCTGGCAGCGGGGCAGCGGCGTCGGGGATTGTCTCAGCGACTTCGATCAATCCGTGTGACAGGGATTGAAAAAGGGAACTGACAGACGCGCCTGGCCAAACGGTCGACGCATTGCCTTGAAAAGTTTGGATGCTCATGGCTCGTTTCCTGAACGAAGATCAATTTCCAGCAAAAATGGCGGGAACTGATTAAATTGGTATACAAGTACTAAATTACATATTTAATTAAAATGAGTCAATAGTTTAAATGGCGCATGCGTTTCCGGATCGTCTGAAATTTGGTATATGTTTCCCGTAAAATCAGAAAATTGTCGATCAGGGGCAACTATGAACAGAATCGAAACGCTGGAACAGCTGGAAAACATTTACGGTAAACCAAAGCCGCCAGCCCTGGTTAAGGTCGCCCACAAGATGACGGCGGAGTATCAATCTTTCATCGAGGCAGCACCCTTTCTGGCGTTGGCAACTTGCAGCATTGATGGCCTGGACTGTTCACCGCGAGGCGATCTCGCCGGATTTGTGCGAATCGAAAATGACGACACTTTGTTGCTGCCAGACAGACGGGGCAATAACCGGGTCGATTCATTGGCGAATATCATTCAAAATCCTCAGATAACCCTCATGTTCATGATTCCAGGTGTACCAAACATTATTCGTGTCAACGGTGAGGCCTGGATCAGTATCGATCCAGACAGGCTGGCATCCTTCTCTGTGAACGGGAAAGAACCCCGGTCGGTAATCGTCATCGAAATCAGGGAAATCTATTTTCAATGTGCGCGGGCCATTGTGCGGTCGAAATTGTGGGAAATGGAATCACAGATTGATCCAGACACGTTACCGTCGCCAGGTGAAATTCTTGCCGCGATGACAGATGGTCGTGAAGGCGGGATAAGTTACGATAAAACCTGGCCGGATCGGGCTAAAGAAACGCTCTGGTAAATTTCATTTGAAAATGAAAAAGGGCAGGAGCATTTCAATGCACCTGCCCGATAGATTGCTCAATATTTGTCGATCAGGTGGATAAGGCCTGCAGCAAGTTTTGGGTAAGTGTTTTTGACATGGCGGTCACGGCGCGGCGGCGATATTGCGGCTTTGTGGTCGTTGTTTGTACCGGGCTTGTCTGTTTTTGTACCAGTTTAGCTAGTTTTTGCCCCTGCTCTTCATCGAATTCCAGGCCGATAAATTCATCGCAACCTGTGACCCGAATGGGGGTGGAATTGGTCCCGGTGACGGCGGCATCAAGGGACGTGATTTTGCCATTTTCGCTGGCGACCCGAACGGCAACGCCAGCGAGTGGAAAATCAATGGATTCGCGGATCCGCAGCTTGGTATAGCTTGATGCCATATTGCCTTGAGCCGGGGCCGGGATATGGATGGTCGTCACCATTTCGCCGGGCTTCAGGGTAAGATAATCAATGCCATCATCATTAAAAAGATCATCCAGCGGCACCCGGCGGGAACCATCTGGTCCGGCAATTTCGATTTGTGCATTCAGCACCAGCAGGGCCGGGGCTGTATCGCCCGAATAGGCGGCGTAGCAACGCTTTGAGGTCGGAACCACGTGGCAGATTTCGCCCTCATATTTCATGCAACCATCGTTGCTGTCGCGCCACCACTGGCTCTGGTTATAAAAATAACACCGGGTATCAAGGCAGAGGTTTCCTCCGATGGTGGCAACTTCGCGATGGGTGGCACCAGCCACTGCCGCAGCGGCCTCGGCCAACACAGCATAGTCCTGTTGAATGCCAGCATCAGCAGCAAGGACCGCCAGGGTAACGGCGGCACCAATGTGTAAGCCGTCGCCATCCCGCTCGAAGCGTTGCAGTTCAGCAACGTTGGATAATTCGATTAAATTTTCCGTTGGCGTCAGGCCGCGACGGATATTGGCGAGCAAATCTGTGCCGCCGGAAATATAGCGAGCCTCCTTCAGAGAGCCGCGGGTTTCAAGGGCTTCAGCTAAGCTAGCCGGGCGGTGAAGTTTGAATTGGGGTAAAACTTCCATGATAATTTCCTTATTCCGCCGCGACTTTGTTGGCTTGCTCACGCTCAAATCGGGCGCGGGCTTCAAACAAACGGTCGGGGGTAATCGGTGTCTCTGTCATACGCACGCCCGTGGCCATTTTCACAGCATTGGCCATGGCCGGGATGAAACTGGGCAAAGATCCTTCGCCAGCTTCCTTGGCACCATACGGCCCGTTGGGATCGATACTCTCGACCATCTTGATATCCATGGGCGGGGACTCGACCATCGTCGGTACCCGGTAATCCAGCATGTTGCCACTGATCAGAAGTCCGTTGTGATAGCGGGTTTCTTCCGATAGCGCCTGGCCCATACCCATCCAGGCTGATCCCTGAATTTGTCCTTCACAGGACAATGGATTAAGGGCAAATCCAAGATCATGGGCGATCCAGATATTGTCGACGGTGACTTGTGATGTGTCGGGGTCGACGGTGACTTCAACCACTTCGGCAGAATAGGAAAAGCCCATGGTCGGACCCACCGCTGCACCGCGATATTTCCTGCCGCCTTGTGCTGAAACAGGTGTGGAGAACGTCCCCTTGGCCGTAATTGTGCCTTCGTCTTTCAGGGCCTCGATCACGACGTCCATATATTCAATGCCGGGATCCTGGCTGCCATCAACTCGATACATCGTGCCGTCAAATTCGATGTCTTCCGGCTTGGCGTCCAGCAAGGTAGCTGCGGCTTCTGCCAGAATCTGGCGCATATTGCGCGCCGCATCCAGGGCCGCGTTTCCAACCATGAAAGTCACCCGGGAAGAATAGGAGCCATTGTCTTTTGGTGTGTGATCCGAATCGTTGGCCATCAGTTTAACCTGACTGACATCCAGATTAAGGGTCTCGGCCACACATTGAACAACCATGGTACTGGAGCCCTGACCGATATCGGCGGCCCCGGTCAGCGCCGTAACGGCACCATCAAAATCAAGCTTCAGATTGACGACCGCGTGGGGCTCACCCGTCCAGTGCACAGGCTTGGCAGCACCGGAAACATAGTGCGCACAAGCCATGCCCAGGCCCTTGTTGGGCCCAAGGTTCTTGATGCGCTCATCCCAATTGCTTTCTTTTTGCACCCAGTCCAGGCACTCCGGCAAGCCATAGGAATTCACCATGATATCGTTGGCGGTATAGACCGGCGCATCCAGCAGGTTCTTGCGCCGGACCTCAAACGGATCAAGGCCCAGTTCGTCGGCCATACGATCCATCAGGTTTTCAATGGCGAAGCGCACATTAACTGTGCCATGGCCACGAAAGGCCCCGCAAGGCGGTGTGTTGGTCAGCACCCGATAGCCATCATATTTAACGGCTGGGATATCATAAATGCCATACATCAAGGTGCCGGCATAAAGGATGGTGACAATGCCGTAGGATGGATAACCACCACCGCGTTGCACGACCTCTGAGGCCAGGCCCGTCAGCTTGCCGTCCTTGTTCATGCCCATCTTCAGATTGACCTGGGTTTCAGGTCGGCCCCGGTGGGTAATAAAGGTTTCCTCGCGTGAGGTTGTCAGACGAACAGTGGATCCGGTGGCCTTGGCAAGATGGGCGCAGATTACCTCATGATGCAGGGTTTCTGTGCGGGCACCGAAACCGCCGCCCACAAAAGGTTTGATCACGCGTACCTGGCCTTTATCCAGCCCCAGACAGCGGGCAAAGATCAGGTGACCATAGAAGGGCACCTGGGTTGATGGCCAGATGGTGAGATGCTTGCGAATGGGATCATATTCCGCCACAGCCGCATTAGGTTCCATGTGCACCTGATTAACCTCGGCGCACTGATAGCTTTCTTCGACCACCAGATCAGAATTGGCGAACTCGGCTTCCGTATCGCCTAACTCAAAATGCACATCGCGTTCCAGATTGCCTGTGCGGCTCTCATGCAACTGCTCGGCATCGGGCGCACGGGCATCTTCAGCGGTGTAATAGGCCGGCAGTTCTTTATATTCCACCTTGATCAGGCTGATGGCTTTGGCGGCGGTGGCGGCATCAATGGCGGCCACAGCGGCAACCGGTTCACCGCGATAACGCACCCGGCCATTGGCCAGGGGGAATTCCAGCATGGCGATCGGCAAAATGCCAAAGGGTTCGGGGGTGTCGTCGCCTGTCAAGACGCAGACCACACCGGGCAGGGCTTCAGCTTCTGATGTGTCGACGGAGAGAATTTCTGCGTGGCTGTAGCGGCCATGCAGAATACGACCGACAAGGCCGTCCTGGCCGAGATCACCAGCATATTTGGCGCGGCCCGTCACCTTGTCGGGACCATCAATCAGCGGCAGCCGTTCGCCAACGGAACGAACTTTACGCTCCGGATTGGGGCTGGGATCGGGATGGGGGTCGTTAGGGGTGACGCTGTCGCGTGGATGTTGAAGTTCGTCACTCATTCTGCGGCCTCCGAACTTGAGTTGATGATATCGGCAGCGGCCTGCACAGATTCGATGATCTTGATATAGCCTGTGCAGCGACAGATATTGCCGCCCAGTGCTTCACGAATATCGTCTTCGCTCGGCCTTGCGTTCTGGCGCAGTAAACCTTCCGAGGCCATGATCATGCCAGGGGTGCAATAACCACATTGCGTGCCCAGTTTTTCGTGGAATGAAAGCTGCACGGCTGAGAGTTCTCCGCGTGTAGCCTGGCCCTCAACAGTTTCGATGACCTGGCCAGCACAGGAATGCGCCAGGGTCAAACAGGACAGCCGGGCACCATCACCAACCAGCACAGTGCAGGCACCACATTCGCCGCCATCACAGCCAAGCTTGGTGCCCGTCAGGCCACAAACCTCACGCAGGTAGTCGACAAGCAACATGTTGTCAGGAACAACATCTGCCCGGGGGCGACCGTTCACGGTCAATTGCAGGACGGCATTCATTTTCAGGCCTTTCTTAAATCTCGTACGCGCACAGCCTTGCCTTCGGACCGTGGCACTTTGCCAGGACCAACCACGATCACCTTGAAGCTGACGCCGGTTGCCTGTTTCAAACGTTGTGAAATATTCTTGGTAACTTTGGCGTAATCGCCTTTTTTGACGGATGGTAACGCTTCGACTTCGACGTCAACCATGGCCATGGATTTTCCATCGCGCACCACTAACTGATAATGCGGCGCCACACCTGGCAGGCCGATCAGGGCCTCTTCCACGGCGGATGGATAGACGTTGACGCCCCGGATCACCAGCATGTCATCACTGCGACCTTTGGCGCGGGCCATGCGCCGATGCGTGCGCCCGCAAATGCATTTATCCGGAATGATATGGGTGATATCGCCTGTGCGGTAGCGCACCATGGGCAAGGCTTCTTTGGTCAAGGTTGTGATGACCAGTTCGCCGGTTTCACCATCCGGCAAAACGTCACCGGATTTTGGGTCGATGATCTCGAAATAAAAATGATCTTCCCACAAGTGCAAGCCACCCGGTGTTTTCGGATCAAGGGCAGCTTCAAGACATTCTGCCGCCACACCCGGGCCCATAACCTCTGACAATCCATAATGATCGATCATAGTCAGACCCAGCCGTCGACCGGCTTCCGCTCGCAGGGCATCTGTTGCAGCCTCGGCTCCGCACAAAGCAACTCGCACGGGCGCTTTCTTGAGATCAATACCAGCTGCTTCGGCCACGTCTGCGATGTTCAGGGCGTAGGACGGGGTTGAAATCAGAGCGTCAGCCTGCATATCGATCAACATCATGATCTGGCGATCCGTATTGCCGCCGGAAAGGGGCACAACGGTACAGCCCAGTTCTTCAGCCCCGCCATGAAAACCCAGGCCACCCGTAAACAAACCATAGCCGATAGAGTTTTGCAGCACATCGCCCGGCTTGACGCCCGCCGCGACCAGGGAACGTGCCATCAGCGATGACCAGTTCTTCATGTCTTTTTTACTGTAACCGACAATGGTCGGCTTCCCCGTCGTACCGGAAGATCCATGTACGCGAACAAGTTTGTCCTGGGGGACAGCAAACAGGCCCAGCGGATAGTTATCCCGCAGGTCGCTTTTGCGGGCAAAAGGGAACTTTGCGATGTCCTTCAGGGATTTAAGATCGGCTGGTTTTACACCAGCTGCATCAAATTTGTCCCGGACGGCGGCAACATTCCTGTAAGCATGACGAACAGTTTTTTGCAGCCTGCCAAGTTGAAGGGCGCGCAAATCCTTTTTTGACATGCGCTCCAGGTCGGGTTGATACATGGCAACGCTTTTACGCCGGGCTGCCGGTTTTTTATTGGTCGCAGGCATGGGTCAGGATACGCCCATACGCACAGGCGCTGCCCGGTTGCCGGAACCCCGTTGTGGCAGGCGTGGCAAAGCAAAGCCTTGCTGATAACTGGCGTTCAGCAAGACAGTTTTTTTCCACAACCAGCCACCGAACAATGTAGCAAAACCGATAATGGCAAAGGAGGCAGATACGTTCAGTTCTGGCATAACTTGCAGGATCGTTAACAAGGCCCACGGTACAACGTGGCCGATCAGCACAAGCAGCAGGCTTACGGATTTGAATTCCTTTTGCGCAAGGGGCCCGATGCCAAAGTCCTTTGCCTTGATGCGATAGGTTTGCCAGAGGATAAAGTTAACTGCCGCGAGGAAAGAACCCACCGAGAGCAAATAGGCCGGGTTCACAAAGGCGGCAGGAAAAGCCGCCTGGGCAAGTGCCAATACGCCGATGCCTTCGAACAGGCCGGTCGCGATTAACATCCACGGGATAAGCGGTGCACGCCAGGCTGGAATGCCTTTGGCCGCGAACAGGATGCGGGCCTGAGCAAACAAGAAGGCGCCGCCACAAACCCCGATGACACCATGCAGAAAGGTTAAGCCTTGAGGACCGAGAACCGATACGCCCAAAAGCCAGGGCAGAAAATCAAGCCCGACAGCCGGGAAGAATACCATTGCCAGATATATCTCCCGCGACATCCATGAGGATTGTGGGCGACGCAAAGCGTTCAGAATGCGGAAAGGGCGACCGATCTTGAACAGCAATGTCAACAAACCCAAACCCATGACAGCAGCGCCAAAGGCATTGATCACGGGCAGGAAGTTCAGGTTAACCTGGCCCAACAACAAACCGATCCAGCTGACAACAATCAGGCCGGAACCCATGCCTCCCAGAATAAAGTTGGTGGCACCTTTCCAGTCCCAGAATTGCTGGCGACGGCCCGTCAGGGCGTGGGCAGGATCGGCGTAAACATCGTCACCCGTCTCGTCTTCTCGGGCGTCGCGACCGGGCGTGGTCTTTGGCAGGTCGTAGACATATTTGATTTGCGGATTGGTGCCCAGTTCTTCATGCATCTGGAAGGTTTGTTTTTCCGACGCCAGTTTCGATACGTTACTTTCCGGATTGTTGAAATCACCAAAATGCAATGCCTGGGCGATGCAAGAGGCAGCACAGGCTGGTGTCGCCAGCAGGTCAACTCCTGGAGTCTGGCCCGTTTCAGCGGCTTCGTCGATGCGACTGACACAGAAAGTGCATTTGGACATGACACTGACACGTTCCGGATGGGCCGTGGCCTTTTCCTGGCGGGTCATTTCTTTGCCATAGTAGCCCTTCATTTCATGCACAATTGTGCGCGCCTGGTAGGGGCAAGAAACGGCACAATAGGAACAGCCAATACACAGGTCATAATCCATCGTCACCAAGCCATCGGCGCGTTGAGCGGTGGCCCCGGTTGGGCAAACGGGCACGCAAGGTGGCTCTTCACAATGTTGGCAACCTGTCACCATGAACAATCGCTGAACATCGGGGAAGCTGCCGAGTTCCACATCCAGCACGCGTCGCCACTGAACTTCAGGCGGGGTGTCATTTGCGTGTTTGCAGGCAATCGTGCAGGTCTGGCAACCGACACAACGGTTCAGGTCAACGATCATGCCCCAGCGTTTGCTGGGGTCGATGTTTGGTGAGGTGGTGTTGTTCAAACTCATGTCAAATCCCGCTTTGGACCCTTGCCCCTTGTTATTTTTACGCGAACGAGATCAGCGCCTGAGCCTGTGCCATCCGTCAAAGACAGCGATATGTCAGACAATGAATTCAGGCTGGCGAGCTTGAAGTCCTTGGCCACTGGTTGTTTCCAGTGGTCAAACTGGCCAATCATCAAAATTGTGTCAGGCCGTATGCCCGCCTTGAAGACGGCATAACCTTCCGAGGTGCCCGTCGGGCTTTCCAGCACGATGGGGTCACCATCCTCCAGGCCCAGCTTTTTGCCAGCCTCGCGGTTCATGATGACGCCTTTATGTCCGGCAACGTTATCAGCGACTTCCTTGATCAACGGCAGACCGACATTGGCACCCCATGAATACTGCATGGAGCGTGCAGTCAATGCCCAGAATTGGTAGTCATCAGGGTTCTTGCCGACTTCTTTGGCGTAGTTCTGCCAAATCTCCGGGAAAGGCTCCCACGATGGCAAAGGCTCGTATTCCTCAAGCTGGCTGTCCCACCACTTGATGTCGTTTTCGTGCAAGCGATTGGAAAGCTGAGTACCGTGGCGTTTGATCCGTTCCTGATAAGGCAGCTCAAACCGCAGGCCCTGTTTCTTAAGGGCGGGGTAGAGATACCATTCCAGTTGCGAGAAAGGGGCCAGCATGTGGCTGTTTTCCTTGAACCACTCAAGGTCGTGAACCTCTTCGCCATCCGATAGATCGTGACTGGCGGCTTTGGAGACAGAATCCCAAATCTCTTCGCGGGTGTGCGGTACGGTCGGGTCCAGACTGTAATCAAACTTGTCGTTTTTCAGACGCATGCCCGCGGCACCACGGTTGATGGCCGAGTTATATTCTTCCAGAATGCCAACGCGTGTTGCCAGTTCCGTGGCGATATCGGTCATGTCCATGATGTCCGTGACAGGCTCCGCCACCGGCTGGCGGATCGCCCAGCCATGGTGTTCCCAATATTGTTGCACAAATTTGGTGCCACCAATGCGGATCAGCTGCATACCTTCAAGGTCGGTGGCTTCCGGCAACAAGACGTCCGCAAAGTGGTTGGTTTCATCGTCCGTGTAAGCAAAAGCGACGACGAAGGGAAATTCAGCAATACGTTTGGCGATTTCCGGCCCGTTCCAGTGTGAAATGGAGGGGTTGGTTCGATAACAAATCCACATGTCGGGATTGGTTTGCTTGGGCCAGTTTTCCGGCTGTTTTTTCTGGAACAACCACGGCAGATGTGCCGGGCCCAGTGCAGCCGACCACGGAGAGTCTGCCGCCAGAGGCACCAACGTATTGTAACCGTTGCGGATCTTCGGATCTTTCTGCCAGCCTTCTTTCGAGGTTTCGTTGAAGGGGTAATGCATGAAGCCGTCCGGCCCCGGCGTGGCAGATTTTTTGCGGTTATCCGCCGGGCGGTTCAGCTTGACGGCTGTACCCAAAGTACCACCTGGAACTTCCAGTGCCCCAACAAGCGTGCACAGAACAGTTCTGGCCCAGCAGCAGTTGTAGCCGCCCCAGCCATTGTTCACCGATTTGCCCAGCATGATTGAAACCGGCCGGAAGGGCAGGGTTTCACCATCAATTTCGATCGTCTCGCCAATGCGGGCGTGGGCCACAAATTCGTCAGCGATACGGCGAATGTTTTCGGCTGGAATATCACAGGTTTCCGCAGCCCATTCCGGAGAGTAGGGCGTTACATGCTCAATCAGTTTTTGGAACGACGTACCGGCTTCGATGTTGGAGTGTGACCATTCTTGATCGTCAGGGCCTTCTTCTACACCTGTCACAGTATAGATGCCGCCAAGAGCTGGTTTGTTAATCAAGGCATCATAAGTCTTGGCGGTATTGTCGCTGAGGTCCCAGATCAAAGGCTTGCGGCTTTGTGGATCACGCAGAAAATAACCGTTGGGACCAACCAGGTATGGTGAATTTGTATCATCGCCCAGAAAGGGGATGTCGCAAATTTCTTCCCAGTCCCGTTCCACAATAATGCGGTGGATCAAGGCATAGAGGAAGGCAGCATCTGTTTTAGGCTTGATAGGGACCCATTCGGCGGACAGGGCACCGGTAACAGACAGGTGCGGTTCGACCTGAACACGTTTAATGCCGCGCTCGCGCGCATTTGCTTCCCGCCAGACACCGGCGGGGCCACTGGCCGCTTCAATATTATGACCGCAATTGATTATGTATTCGGTATAGGGGGTGTCTTGCGAAATGGTGAAGGCCCGATGCCATAACTCACCATAAAGATGCTCCGAGTGATAACATTTCACACCCTGGCCCGCACCATATCCTTGATCAATGGCCCCCCAGGCAGACAGAAATGCCGGCCATGAACCCATATATTGAACCGGTGTGCCACCACCACCTGTGGTCATGGCAAGGCGGGGAAAGCCGCTGCCATCTCTCAAGCCCTTGGCCCGCATTTCCTTCATACGGTCGGCTACGATATCCAGGGCTTCGTCCCAGGAAATTGGCACAAAGCCCGGGTCTTCTTCGCGGCCCTTTTTTGGGTTGGTGCGCTTCATGGGTTGCTGAATACGGTTTGGATTGTACGTCTTCTGGACCAGGCCATAAGCTTTGACGCAAACCCGTCCACCGCCTGGATGCTCTCCGGTGATGTCAAAATTACTCTCAACACGCATGGCGACGCCGTTTTCGACTTCCACCTTCAAAAGGTCCGGTCCGGCAACACACTGATAACAATAGACCGGGACTTTTTTACGGCTGTTGTCGCCAGTGCCTGCGACGGTTTCTGGTGCTTTTACAGCGTTTGCGTCTGGGGTGTTGGAGACATCCGTCATCGGACTATCCTTGTCATCAGTTAAGAAGTCGGCGGTTAAAAAAATTGGTTGGCAACCTGGTGCACACCCCAAAAGGCGCTGTCAGGCTGCCAACGATCTGGATCTTTTATAGGTTGGCCTTGGCAACTTTGGCTGCCAGGCGTTCACCTGTTTTGGCCATATCGACGACAAAACGGGTGTGCTTGCCCTTGCCGCATTCTTCAATATTATCCGAGGCTGTAACTTCCAGCGTCACAAGCCTGCCTTCAACTTTGGCAACTGTGGCGGTAATGTCGACGTCCATGCCCATGGGGGTGGCGGCGGTGTGGGCGACAGAAACATGGGTTCCGACACTGTCTTCACCCTCGTCACAATGTTCGACCAGTAAATCGCGGCAAGTTTGTTCAATGTCCCGGATCAGTTCCGGCGTGGCGTAAATGCGAAGGTCTTCGCCCATGAAGTCGATTGTACGCGCCTTGTCGACGGTGAAATTGCGCGTCACACTCAGGCCTGCGACCAAACTATCTTTCATCCCTGTATTCTCCAGTTGTCACGCGCAAACACGCGATGACGGGTTAATCCCCCAATTATCGAGAGGAATTCTAGGCCTGTGAGAACACGGGGGCAATCAAATTGTTGGGCACCCCAACGTTTTATTTATAAGTTATTGAAATGTAACTAATAAAAATTTGATATTTGGAGTTTTGAGTAGTTGGGGAACTGTGGAAACCAGACTTTATGCTGATGTGCTCTTCAAAGGCTGGATGCTCATAGAGGCCATCGCAGTCAAAGCGCCTTCATAATAAGCCAGCCGACTGAGCGTATAGGCTGAGGCCGATCCCTTGGATTTGAAGGCATTTTCGTCTTCTGGTCCATCTTTAATGAATTTGTGGGCTTTCTCTATCTCCTTCATGGCATTCGATGCCAAAGTCAGAGCTTCTTTTGCCTTGTCAGTGGTTGAGAGATCAATATCGCCAACAAGACCGAGGGCAAATGCCATTTGATCCGCCGACAATTCACCGATCCGGTCGCCTTCTTCAAACTTGCCAAATAATGTGGCTTCTTTCAGGCCCAGACCAGGCAGGGCGTTGAAATTAGACGTACCGGAGGAAATCGTAATTTTATTGCCATTTAGCGCTTCGATCTGGAAGACACGCTCGTCAATGCCGTCAGTCAAGGAAGCACGCCCTTGAATACCAAGGACCGAGTTAATTTTGAACGTCAGGTAACCAAAGGTGTCGTCCTGATCAATGGTCACTTTAGACTCTGTTCCATTGACGCCGATAAAAAATGTCTGGGCATCTCGAACAGTTGTCCGGGCACCAACAGTCAGAGAGTTTTCGACCGGGATTGGACCGCCGGGAAGGCCAAGCTTGGAAAGCGTGTTCGAGCCATCCGCATCAAAGGCGATGTCATAACCCTGGTGGGTCATGCCACCGCCGAACTGGTGGGTATATTGAAGAGTGCCCGTTGAATTAAATTTGGCCATGTGACCGTCCAGACTGCTGGACTGGGTCTCGCCCGTCAGGGTGCCGGTCGTGCTGCCGGTGACATAGACGTCATCTGTGGTGGTATCAATGGCGATGCCGAAGTTTTTGTCGGTATCTGTCGTGCCCACATAAGAGACAAAATTCACGGATGCACTGGCGCCGGTATCATCGACAGAAAGCACAAAACCATCCGTGCCGCCACTGTGGGCATTAACAACCGAGGCCGCCAGTGTGCTGCTGGATGTGAAGCCGGAAATAAAAGGGTCGCCGTTGCTGTCCAGAGCAATGCCTGTGATGTCTCCGTCCGAGCCTACAGTGCCCAGGCTTTGGTCATAGGTCAGCGAACCGGCGCTATCATATTTACGCAGGTAGCCATCGGCGTCGGCCATACCGGTAACAAAAATATCGCCAGAAGAATTTACGGTAATCGCTTTTGCTGTCTCATCGCCAGCGCTTGAAAACTGTTGGTTGAAGGCCAGTGTGCCATCGGTGTCCAGCTTGGCAATATAGGCGTCTGTGCCGCCGCTGTAGGTCTGGTCTGACGCCATGGCACCTTCAGTAATACCTGCAGCATATATATTGCCGCTGGTGTCAAAAGAGATATCCAGCGCCGCGTCCATGGCGTAAGGACCCAACTGACGGGTCCAGAGTTCTTCACCTTCGGAGTCGAATTTGGAAATGAAGTTGTCCGTCCCGAAATCAAGAGCCGCCGCCGAGAGGGAGCCGCCTGTCTGGCCGGCAATAACAACATTGTCGCTGGCATCAACGGCAACTGAAAAGCCACCTGCTGATTGGTTTGAGCCCAGCATTCTTGAAAAAAGCAGAGCGCCACTGGCATCGTATTTCTGCAAGAATATATCGGAGCCGTCGACGTTGATCTGGCCTTCCATGTCGCCAGAAGTCGTGCCGACAACATAAACAT
>Ga0233448_1000621_pt1 | contig 36652 bp, 28 predicted proteins | sample SI_124_October20_2_FD_183015 | JGI IMG/M metagenome (GOLD analysis project Ga0233448, IMG submission 183015) | Seawater microbial communities from Saanich Inlet, British Columbia, Canada - SI_124_October2016_150_MG | ecosystem: Environmental > Aquatic > Marine > Inlet | place: Canada: British... | reverse complement strand
AAAGTTTGATTTTTGCGCACTGAGGTGAATTTCACGAAATAAATTTTTAAAAACCAGCTGGAATTCACATACAAACGCATATTTTCATAATGAAGTTTCGGATTCAGGATTAACACAACAGAATTTGGTGTTGCGTGTATGGTTTCCTTTGGCTATAGAATCAATCAACAAAAAACAAAAACAAGGCAAACTATTGAAGCTATTTCCCATTGGTATCGTTGATATTCTGTTGTTTTCAAAAAAAACACTCCATTGGTGACGCATAACCAACACCAGGACTTTCATCTTTTGATTTTTTGATTTTTTGTCAGCCATTTATCCAGATGATTTGCAAATGACATTCGGTCACTTTGGCTTAGTGTAGGCGGACCACCTGTGTGAATTCCGCTGGATCGCAATGTATCCATAAAATCTCTCATATTCAATCGAGATTTAATGCTATCCGTTGTATACATTTCTCCACGGGGATTTAAAGCACGCCCGCCCTTTTCAATGACTTCTGCCGCTAGTGGAATGTCAGCAGTAATCACTAAATCACCAACTTCAACCAGCCTGACAATTTCATTGTCTGCGACATCAAAACCTGCTGAAACCTGCAACATTTTAATATTTGGAGAGGGAGGAACACGAATTGACTGATTGGCCACCAACGTCATCTGTACTTTAGTACGCAGAGCGGCTTTGAATAAAATCTCTTTTATAACGACAGGACAGGCATCTGCATCAACCCATATTTTCATGTCTATTTGGCGTAATGATAATATTGTTGATTCAAATAATTGGTGATGGACTCAACTTCGTCATCAAATAAACTGGCACCAACCATTAACCCGCATTGCTTGACTCGCTTTTTCAAAGCGGAATACGACTTTGTCTTTTTATTTTTTCTGGTAAAATTTGCAGGAGTCTGGTGGCATTTTATACAGTTTTTATTAAACAATTCAGCACCATTAGAAACTTCGTCAGCAACAACATTCAACGATAAACTCACTGCTAACAAAGTCAGTATAAAAAATTTCATCTAGCTTCCCTTTAATTTTCTTCTTGCTTTAACAGCAACCGCAAGATCACGTAAAGTAGTCATTGTGTCATCCCAACCAATACAAGCATCTGTAATACTTTGACCATAGTTCAGTGGTTGCCCTTCGACCACTTTTTGATTGCCTTCATTGAGATGACTTTCAATCATCACGCCAACAATTCTTGAGTCACCTTGCGCAATTTGAGCATACACATCTTTTCCTACGATCATTTGACGTTCAAATTTCTTTTCACTGTTAGCATGACTTAAATCAATCATTATTTTCGCACTCAAACCAACAGATTCCAACTCAGATGATGCCTTTTCCACGTTGGCTTTATCATAATTGGGTGCTTTTCCACCTCGCAAAATGATATGGCAATCTTCATTGCCAGTGGTCGAAAATATAGCCGAATGACCTGCTTTGGTTAAAGATAAAAAATGATGTGACTGAGAAACGGCATTGATTGCATCAATGGCAATTCTTAAAGTACCATCCGTACTATTTTTAAAACCAACGGGACAGGAAAGTCCTGATGCTAATTCTCGATGTACTTGGCTTTCTGTTGTACGAGCACCAATAGCCCCCCAGGCAATTAAATCAGCGATATATTGTGGCGTAATTAAGTCAAGATATTCTGTTGCAGCAGGAATTCCCATCTCATTCAAGTCCCTCAACAATCTTCTTGCCAAACACAAACCTTTATTAATTTCAAAACTACCATCTAATTTGGGATCATTGATTAAGCCTTTCCAACCAACGGTAGTTCGTGGTTTTTCAAAATACACTCGCATAACAAGAACAAGTTCATCGGCCAATTCATCTTTAATTTCTTTTAGCTTTTCAGCATATTCATGCGCAGCATCAACATCATGTATGGAACAAGGCCCTACTACAACCAAAACCCGATCATCTTTTTCATGCAGAATCTGGTGGATTTGTTGTCTGGCTGTTGACGTTGTTTTTGCCGCCGCTTCAGTGATCGGATAAGCTTCATGAACTTCCACTGGAGGCACAACTTCTTTAACAGCTTTAATCCTTAAATCATCTGTATTCAATTCCATTCATTTACCTATTTTATTAGTTGTTAGGATATGATGCCCCGATGGACAAATTTTCACATACTCGGATACTACCTATTTTTTAACCATGAAGTACATGAAGACAATGAAGAAAAAACTTCAATATCTTCATGCTCTTCATGGTAAAAATAAAAATCCCCATACTTTCAAATATAACTACTATATTTATCAAGCTCTTCCGTATAATTCAATCAATCTTTTTATTTTTTTGGGTAAAACCACCGAAACCTGATCCCAGTTAAATTTCCAACACCAGTTATTTTCCGTGGTTCCAGGAATATTCATGCGATGCTCCGAACCCAAATCCAATATATCTTGCATTGGAATAATGGACAAAAATGCAGGAGATGCCATCGCTGCTTTAATTAAAACCCAAGGCATTTTTTCTGTTTCACACACAAGATAATCATACACATGTTTTTTAACCTCTTCAGACGAGGATTGATACCAACCTAAAGTCGTATCATTATCATGCGTACCTGTATAAACCACACTATTTTTTTCATGATTATGAGGCAAATAAGGATTATCAGCTTCTCCGCCAAAAGCAAATTGTAAAATTTTCATCCCTGGAAAATTAAATTTATCTCTTAAATCAATCACTTCTTGAGTAATCACACCCAAATCTTCAACCAATAAAGGCAAATCTTCAAAAACACCTTTTAAGGTCGTAAAAAAACCATCGCCAGGTGCTTTGACCCATTGCCCATCAATGGCGGTCTCAGATTCTGCGGGTATTTCCCAAAAGGCTTCAAATCCACGAAAATGATCTATTCTAATTAAATCATATAAAATCAACTGGGTTTTCATGCGATCTATCCACCAATGAAACCCATCTTTTTTCATGTATTCCCAATCATAAAGCGGGTTACCCCAACGCTGTCCTGTTTCTGAAAAGTAATCTGGTGGAACACCTGCTACAACCGTTGTATGTCCATCCTCATTTAACCTGAAACATTCTCGAAAAGACCACACATCAGCACTGTCATGCGCCACAAAAATGGGCATATCACCAAATATTTCAACATCATGATCATTAGCATACTGTTTGACAGCCAACCATTGTTTAAAAAATATAAATTGCTGGTATTGAGTTTCTTCAATAGATTGCTGTAATCTTGATTTTGCCTGCCTGATCGCATCCTCCAGACAATCTCTTTCTTCCACAGGCCAATCCCACCAAGCCATGCCATTATTTTCATCTTTTAACGCAATATATAAGGCATAGCCATCTAACCAGCTTGAATGTTGCGTTTTAAATTCCTCAAACTCAGCTTTGTGTTGCTCCTCAGCCTCTTTATTAAATATCTCAAACGATTGCTTTAGTGCTTTAATATGGGAAGTTTTAAATACATCTAATTCTTCATGTAGTTCATAAGATTCCAACCAGCCCCATTTAATTAATAAATCCAGACTAATTAAAAACGGGTTGCCTGCATGTACAGACAAAGCTTGATAAGGCGAATTATCCGAATGAGCTGGGTTAACAGGCAACACTTGCCACACTTTAAAACCACAATCGGCAATAAAATCAATAAAATGAAAAGCATCTGTACCCAAGTTACCTATAACTGATGAACTGGGTAATGATGTCGGATGAAGAAGTATACCTGCTGCTCTATTTTTCATGGAATTCATCATTAATTAGTTTTTTCTCATCACGCCACCATTATCCATATCACCACCACCTTGAGTGAAACTTACACTCAATTCATCAGGTGGAATAATATCCATTAACTGATATAAATGGGTTAAATGGGTACGATAAAGACTTTCAAAGTCTTTCACAGAATCAGCAGGATTATAATCACCAAACCACCAAAACCAATCAGACCCCTCACAAATGGCGAGCTGTTTATCGATTTCATCCAATTTATCTGAGTCAATTTTTTGATTTTGTTTAAAATCATCATAAGCCAGCTTGGCTTGTGCTAACAATTCCCAACCTTTATTTTTTGCTTGCTCACCAATCCAAGTAGAAAAAGTGCGTAAACCCAACTACCAGCAACAACATAAGGTAGCTCTGTCACATTTTCAAATGACTTAGAAGCATCTTCAAAAGTGGTCAATTGAATTTCTGGATGATTTGCCAAGCGTTGATATAAAGCAGATAAAAAATGATAGGCATTATCTGGATAATATTCCCAGGCATTTTCACCGTCCAATATAACACTAACAATACGGTCTTTTTTATGTATAGTGGCACAATTGATATTTTCAAGATGATTGATAAAATCATTAACCGCATCATCTGCATGCCATTTTGAATAAGTGAAACCAATCAAGTCTGATAAGCCATCATCACGAAAATATTGATGAATTTTACCACCTTCCAAACAAAAAGCCTGGTGTACATTACAGTCAATAGCATAGTCTTTTTGTATCAATGACTGAGCAGTATGACTTAACACCGCTTGACCACTGGCTGCCCATGAAAACCCAGATTTCTCTAATATTTTTAGTGTTTCTGTACTGATACTACCCTCTGATGGCCAACATCCTTTGGTTTTATAACCAAAGTGTTTTTCAAAGACCTTGTAACCCTCTTCAACATGCCATTGAACCCTTTCTTCACCGCCTGGGTATTTTTCCATTTCTGGCATTAACGCATCAGGCATGGCTTCTTTGGTTGTGTTAACGTCCAGTAAAATAGGAATAATAGGATGTGCAAAGGGTGTAACAGATATTTCTATCTTACCTGCTTCCCGTAGTTTTTTATAACGACCAATCAAACCTGACAATGAATCATTGATCACTTCCATCAATAATAATCGGTCTTGATAGGTAAACAGGTTTTCTTTTTTCATTAATTGCTGAACCCGTTTATCGTCTCGTCTTATTGTCTCGCCAAGCCATGCCAAATGATACCAGGTTATAATATCTTCAATAAAATGGTCATTGACGTAATTAATAGCCGCTTTATCTCTAAAAATTAATTGGGCATAATTTGAAAGTTGATGAAAAGCGGGAAAACGATTAATCAAACGTTCTTTATTTGCTCGCAGACTATTTTTAATTAGGGTCATTCTCATGTCGACATCAGATGGCATTTTCTCACTTGCCAAAGCCTGTAAAAAAGCATCTTTGATGGGCGTTTTATCTTTGAGAAATTGTGTTACCTGCTTGGCATAATCATCTAATTGTTCCAACAACGTCGGCGCAAAATTGAAAACTGCACGAGCTCCTGGCACTTCTTCAATATGAGCTGCCATATCCACATAATCTTTAATGCCATGTAAATAAGTCCATGGCAAAATATATTCACCTGTCAATGCATTGCGGTATTCTGGCTGGTGCATATGCCAACACAAAACCACTTTCAAACGTTTGTTATCAACGGACATGATGTAGCTCCTGCCCTAACATTTCAGCGGTAATAAGCACAATACCTCCAGGCGAAATATAAAATTGTTTTTTATCTTTTTCCAAATCTTCACCAATCACAGTGTTCTCAGGAATAGTACAACCTTTATCAATAATGGCATTTTTAATTCGACAATTACGACCAATATCAACATTGGGTAAAATGACACAATTTTTAATGTCTGTATAAGAATTCACCCTGACATTTGAAAATAACAATGATCGATCGATAGTTGCACCAGAAACAATACAGCCTCCTGAGATCATAGAATCAACGGCCATACCACGACGATCATCATCATTAAAAACAAATTTTGCAGGTGGCAATTGTTCCTGATAAGTCCAGATGGTCCAATCATCATCATACATATTCAATTCAGGCGTAACACTGACCAGCTCCATATTGGCATTCCAGTAAGCATCAACAGTTCCAACATCTCTCCAATAAGCACTCTCATCAGTACCTTCATTTCTAAAGGGATAGGCTGATACTCTATATTTATCAATGACTGAAGGAATAATATCATGACCAAAATCATGTGAAGAATTAGGCATATCGGAATCTTTTAATAACTGTTCATATAAAAATTCTGTATTAAAAACATAAATACCCATAGATGCCAACGCCACATCCGTTTTTCCAGGAATGGGTTCAGGGTTTTCTGGTTTTTCTGAAAACTTTATGATTCGACTGGCTTCATTAACGGTCATCACGCCATATGCCTTAGCTTGTTCGAGAGACACATCAATACATCCAACGGTCATGTCAGCATCTTTTTCAACATGATCAGCGATCATTGCGCCATAATCCATTTTATAAATATGATCACCAGCCAAAACCAGTACATATTTAGGATTATGCGAACGAATAATATCTAGATTTTGAAACACCGCATCGGCTGTACCAGAATACCAGTTTGATGCAATTCGTTGTTGAGCAGGCAATAACTCAACAAATTCATCAAATTCACCCCTTAGAAATCCCCAGCCTTTTTGTACATGACGAATCAGCGAATGAGATTTATACTGTGTAATCACACCCACTCGTCGAATTCCAGAATTAATACAGTTAGACAACGGAAAATCAATGATCCTGAATTTTCCACCAAAAGGCACGCCAGGCTTAGCTCGCCAGCGAGTCATATCTTTTAATCTAGCGCCACGACCACCAGCCAGTATCAAAGCCAGTGTATCTCTAGTCAATCGACTAACATATCTAGGTGCGGCTTGACCACTCATTTGAAGCTCTCCTTCATTTGCGGAACGTGCATAAAATAACTTACCTTATTATAGTGCTAAGTTTATAAATATTAAGCAAAAACTAAAAAATATTTTTGCTGTCTATTTAATATTTCATTCCTGTAATACATTGCGACAAATCTTCAGGAACTAAATAGGGAATACTGACAATTTGATCACACAACAACCTTTGCTGACATTTCATGCAAACAGATGACTTCATCATAAAACGTTTACGTTGATGTATAGCTGTTTTAATCTCTAATTGCCACCTTAATACCGTGTTTTTATTGGGGTGAGAATAGGCAATACCATAACACCATTTTTCACTTGAATAATCCACCGACTCAATAGCATAAAACCAGCTGAGATCCAGTAATTTCACATTAATTTCACAATCCTGTAGTGCTTGCTTAACTTGCTGTAGCATTGAGAAATAATCTTTTGACAAGGCATCGCCAAATAATAGATAACTCAATTTTTTTTGCGGATATTGAGTTGACCAATAAAGTAACTCAGCAGATGTTTTTATCACAATCACATCAGCCATGTACGCATCCTCTCCCGTAGCAACCGTCATCAACCGATAATTCGTGGACAGATACTTTTCCAATACTTGCGACACTTGCTGCATTTGCTTGTTTGAAGTAAAGAATTCTATTTCATGATAACTGTTGAGTTCAGACGCTAAAGAAAACACATCATCTGGATTTTCTATCCAGCAAATCAAAGCTTGATAATGATAATCCAATGATAATTTATGCTGATAGAAAGTTGCTGTTGAGGCATTTAAAAAATCACGTCCTGAAGCATGACCCAATTGACCATAGACAATATGCTTCACTTCATAATCTATCCCGTCATTACTCTGCGTACTGATTGAATAACCATAATATTCAGCAAACCCAGGCTCCAAAGGAATACTCCATTGTCCCGCTGAATATTGTTCAACAACTTCAGTAAAACACCCCCAATCCATTCGTTGACTAATTAAACTAAATGATTGACAAGCATCAATTTTTATTAAAAGTCGCTGATTATCAAAAAACAACTGACTACTCAATATGTCATAATCAAAACCTATTGATTCAGGCCTTGAAATAAATAAACTATGATTATATTTTATTTGATTTTTTGAGGTTATTTCCAACTGACCCGAATAGTCTGACAACCAGCCATCAACATCATACAAAGTCATTTCAAATTGATAACATTGATTATTCTCAAAAATAAAAAGAGGATCTGTATGACGACCTAAGTAATGAATTGTTCCCACTTTGAAGTTTAAATCAGCTCGATAACAGCCTAATTGAATGCTTTGTATATCTTCCAAAACAGATTTTTGTTTCGAAGAAAATAGCAAGTGCAATAATTGCCTATCACACTGATGATTCGATTTAGCGAGATGAGTAATGGTTCGACAATAAGCAGGAACAACACGGACATCCACATTCACGCTAATTCAATGCCATTTCAAATACCGACTTCAAAGCAGATGGACAACATTGTTTCCATTGAGTTGATTCCGACACTGAACGACTTTCTTGTAATTTTATATTAAGGGCAGCCGTTTTATACCCTCCAGACATTAAACAAACCGAAAAATAATCACACTGCTGACACGCTGAATGCCGAAATAACTGTTTAATTTCAGAATGGATATTTTTGCCACTATGATGTCGATCATAATCATTAGTTTGACCTGGATTAAACTGCCTGACAGGATCAATTTCACCCAAAACAGTAAAGTCCCCCCAAGTCATATCGGCATTTTTATCAATAAATATAAGACTGCCTTTTCCTTGATTTAATTGCTCCAGCACCTCTTTGGTTTCTAATTCATTTGAAGACTTAATTAAGGTCATCATATTATTCAGATTACAATCTAAGCCTAGTTTTTTTGATCGTTGAAAAAAGGCTTCCAACCAATGACTCACAGCCTTAATTTTCTGCCTAAAGCCCACATTCTCAGACAAATACTTAAATTCAACTCCCGATGCCCAGAAGATATTAATCGGCCCATGATGTTGCTGTAAAAGAGGTTCTAATAATTTTAGACTGGGTAACGAATCAGACATCAAATTTAGCACCAAAATATCTGCCGAATTTTCACCCCCACCTCTTTTTAATGCAAGTTCGGACAAAAACCATTGAATATTTTTCCAATAATTTTTAGAGGTTAATCCAGGATTAGAAATAACAACAAACTTACAATCAATATTTAAATATTGCTGATTATACCAGTCAATCAACGCCTTTGCTTTATCAAGCTGTTGTCGCTGATGACCAATGAGTGAAGTCGCCACTTCCAGAGTACAAGTACCGTAATTAAAATATTGCTGAACAATTTCACCCAATTGTTTAAGAATATCCCAGCTTTGATCTTGTAAAGCCAGCGCATTCCCTCGACCAATTCCAATGGCTAATTGTTCAACATAATTTAAAGGTTTTGAAATTTCTGCAAAACAGTGGCTGATTTTTTCGAGCGTCAAAAACGACTCAGTTGAATCTTTTTCTTCAGTGGATAACAAGCAACCCGAACAGGTTCCGTGACAAGTTCCGCAATAATCTAAATTAATAATTAAGGAATGACGGTTAATTTTCTTAACCGCCAACTCCAGCGGAAAATTCACTCTTTAATGATGAGATTTTTCGATGACTTTTTCTGTAGAAGAATGCTTTTGCAACACACCTTTTTCATAATACATTTCAGTCACAGGCTGTAGAAACAAATAAACTGACAATAAACCGACCAAACTCATGCTAATCGTATAGGGTAATGCCATCCAAACCATTCTTCCATAAGATAACCGCACCAATGGGGCGATAGATGAAGTCAGTAAAAATAAAAATGCAGCTTGCCCATTGGGTGTTGCCACACTGGGAATATTGGTTCCTGTATTAATAGCAACGGCCAATAAATTAAAGGCATCTTGAGTAATTTGACCTTGAACCAAGGCCTGTTTAACCTCATTGATATAAATAGTTGCAACAAACACATTGTCACTCACCATTGAAAGCACACCATTGGCAAGATAAAACATGGCAACTTGCGTATTACCTTCCAACGCAAGCACAGCCTTAATAACGGGTGAAAATAATTGCTGATCCGCAATCACCGCAACTATCGCAAAAAACACGGTTAATAAAGCGGCAAAAGGCAATGCCTCCATAAATGATTTGCCAATTTGGTGCTCATCAATAATACCGTTAAATGCAGTAATAAAAATAATCACTGACAAACCAATCAAACCAACCTCTGCCAAATGTAAAGTTAATGCAATAACCAGCCAAACACCCGTCAATGCTTGAATAATCAATTCGGCCTTTTTACGAGTATTCCTTTTTTTATCTTCTTCCTCATCAAACGCAACAAGCACTACCCTCACTTCTTCTGGCAATTTGACTCCATAACCAAACCAACCTTTTAGTTCCAGCAATACACAACAAGCCAAGCCTGTCACAAGAACAGGCATAGTTATAGGTGTCATGCGATAGAAAAACTCCATGAAATGCCAGTTTGCTTTTGATGCTATTAACAAATTCTGAGGCTCACCAACCAAGGTACAGACACCACCTAACGCTGTACCAATAGCAGCATGCATCAATAAATTTCGTAAAAAACCACGAAACTGTTCCAAATCATTCTGAAAATCATCATGAATTTGATTGTCATCATCATGGTCATGATCATCATGATGGAACTTTTTACCTGATGCTATTTTATGGTAAACACCATAAAACCCCACACTAACACTGACGATAACGGCTGTTACCGTCAATGCATCTAAAAAAGCTGATAAGACAGCCGAGATAATGCAAAACAAGAAGGACAACAAAATTTTGGAGCGAACACCTAATAATATCTTGGTAAATGCAAACAACAGCAGGTTTTTCATAAAATAAATGCCTGCTACCATGAAAATCAATAACAACAGGACATTAATGGCACCAATCACTTCATGCAATACGGTTTCAGCTGACGTCAAGCCAATAAATACCGCTTCAATTGCCAATAAACCACCTGGTTGCAATGGATAACATTTTAGTGCCATCGCCAAAGTAAAAATAAACTCAACAATGAGCATCCAACCTGTTACCACGGGCCCAAACAAATATAACAAAACAGGATTTAAAGCCAGAAAAAATAGGATGGTATATTTATACCAATCAGGTGCATTACCTAGAAAATTTGCTAACAAAGCATGGCGAAAAGTACAATTTGACATAATTTTTAATCTTTAAGTTTATGTTAAGAAATAAGAATAAAGCAGTTTATTATTAATCATTAATTTATTATTATGCAAGTTTAGTCAATGCCAATCCATTAAACCAGTGCTTTATAGCTAATAATATTAAAAAACAACTATTTCTATGAAAGCCAATCCATTAAAATTCTCCATCATCTGCCTCAAAGTTATTTTTTTCACTGCAAAAATCAGCTTAATCACCCTGTATAAATCATACCGCCACACATTTACCCGAGAAAATGGCAATCAATTGATGCAATATTGGTCAGATAAAATGTTAAAACTGGTCAATTTACATTTAATTATCCACCCAAATAATGAACCATTAAATACAGAAAATCGTGCTTGCATCTATATGAGCAACCATTTAAGCCTATTTGACATCCCTGTTTTATACAAAGCAATTCCTGGAACATTGCGAATGGTTGCCAAAAAGGAATTATTTAACACCCCCATTTGGGGACAAGGCATGAAGGCAGGAGAATTCATTATGCTTGATCGTCAAAATAGCAAACAATCAATAACGGCATTAAAATTGGCCAGAAAAAAGATGCAAAGTGGCATTAAAATCTGGATTTCACCAGAAGGCACGCGCTCAGTCTCGGGAGAATTATTAAACTTTAAAAAGGGAGGGTTTTTATTAGCGTTACAAACCAACGCCATTATCATTCCTGTTGGTATTCGAGGAACTGATCAAGTCATGCAAGCCAAATCACTGGATATTTATTTAAACCAACAAGTAGAAGTCAGCCTAGGTAACGCCATTGACACCAATGGCTATTCTGTTAAAGAAATCAGGCAATTAATGAGTGATGTTAAACAACAAATTTACAATTCCATATCATCTTCTAAATCATCTTCTGACAATTCATCATCAGATAATTCTTCAGGCGGATTACCATCATAAATTTTAAATGTTCTTAGCTGAAGATAACTGTCTTTCACAAAACCATAATTATCTCCCATAGACACTTCATCCAACATGTCTGTTATTTCTAACAAAGCCACACGCTTATCAATATATTTAACCGTTGAAACAGCATAATATTCTCTATTTAAATACCAATTGGCCAACATTAAGGGATCCGTCAATGTATCTCCAACCAAACCAAATGAATCTCTAACATTACTTGGACCAAAAAAAGGCAACACGACATAAGGCCCTGTCCTTACCCCCCAAAAACCAAGTGTTTGTCCCAAATCTTCATCATGTTTTTTTAGTGATAAATGAGAAGCGGGATCATAAAAGCCTGCAAACCCCAGCGTACTATTAACCAAAACACGCCCGACATCTGATGCTGCATTTTTGAATTTTAACTGAAATAGATTATTCAGAGCTATCGGCAAATCATTAATATTACTGAAAAAGTTATGCACTCCTTTTTCTATTGAATCAGGCATTAAATCACGATAAGCAAGCGCCAACGGCTGCATAAAATAGGCATCAATATTTTCATTAATTTTGTACATTTTTCTATTATAACGCTCCAATGGATCAACTGCCGCTGGATTCATTCCAGTCGATGCACATCCCTGAATTAGAAACAGCAACAAACACAGACAAGCACCGTTATATTTTTTAGACATTGAATTCCCTTTTAATTATAATCCCATTAAAATAAACATAGCACACAGCCTGTAAATTATACAGTCCCCGTCAATAACCACCCCTGCAAACTTAAAAAGATGCCCTATGCACATCAAAAGTTCCATTCAAATACAAGCAGGACAAGCCTCAGACAAAGGCATTAAAAAACTCAATGAAGATTGCATGGGCATTAGAATCCCCGACGAACCACTACTAACAACCAAAGGGATTGTGGCAGTCATTGCAGATGGTGTCAGTAGTGCCGAAGCAGGCAAAGAAGCCAGTGCAACCTGTGTACAGAATTTTTTATCCGATTATTACAGTACACCTGATGCCTGGACGGTAAAAAATTCTGCACACAAAGTATTAACAGCATTAAACCGTTGGTTATATGGACAAAGTCAACACTACCTTGATTCTCACAAGGGTTATATTACAACCTTAAGTATTTTGGTTATTAAATCTCATATCGCCTATATTTTTCACATCGGCGATTCTCGAATTTATCGACTTAGAAATAACAAACTTGAACAACTGACACACGACCATGCCACCCAAATCAATAAAAACACGTCCTATTTATCCAGAGCCATGGGAATGGATATTCATTTAGAAATTGATTTCAGCAGTTTTGAAATCAACAAAGAAGATTGCTTTTTCTTGAGTACCGACGGCATCCATGACTTCATCAAAAAACAAGAGATTCAGGACAAACTCTGCGACATTTCCCAGCCAGAAGAAGTTGCTTGCCAACAGTTGATTGATTTGGCCACACAGAAAAAAAGCCCCGATAATTTAACCTGCCAGATCATTAGAATAAAAGAATTGCCTCAGGAAAATATCAATGACATTTATAAAAAACTAACTGAACTCCCCTTTCCTCCCGAATTATCAATCGGCATGAGCATTGATGGTTACAAAATCATCAAAGAAATCTATGCCAGCAACCGAAGTCAAGTATTTGTTGTAAAACATCAAGATGGCTCACGCCCCATCATCATGAAAACACCTTCTGTCAACTACGAAGATGATCCTGCTTATATTGAAAGATTCACCATGGAGCAATGGATTGGTCGTCGTATTAACCACCCCAATGTCATCAAAATTATTGAACCACCAGTCCAGCCTTCATTTTTATATTATTGCCAGGAATACAATGAAGGCATCACGCTGACAGAATGGATTAAACAAAACCCCAAACCAGAAATCAGCGTTGTCATTGATTTGGTCAAAAAAATTGCCGCTGGTTTGAGGGCATTTCACCTAAAAGAAACATTACATCAAGATTTAAAGCCAGACAATGTCATCATCAACCAATCTGGCCAACCTGTCATCATTGATTTTGGCTCTTGCTTTGTTGCAGGTATTGATGAAATTTCTGCCCCCCTTGAAAGAGATAAAAACTTAGGGACTATCGACTATAGCGCACCAGAATATGCCCTTGGGAAAAAACCAGGTATCACCACTGATCTATTTTCATTGGCCAGTATCACTTATGAAATGCTGACAGGACATTTACCCTATGGAGAAAAACTAGGCAAATCTCATACCTTAAGAGATTTCAGCCAACTGGTTTTTATTTCCGCCATTCAATACAACCCTATGATTCCAATCTGGTTAAACGGAGCCATTAAAAAAGGCACTCAAATCAATTCTGATCTCAGACAACAAGAATTATCAGAGTTTATATTTGATTTAGAGCATCCGAATAAGGAATTTACTGAAGAAATCAATTTACCCTTGTTACAAAAAAACCCATTAAAGTTTTGGAAAGGACTGTCTTTTTTCCTTTTTATAATAAATTTACTGCTCATTTATATGGCAATATCATGACATTACAAAATGAATTCTGGAAACACAAAACACTCGATCAACTCAATCAGAAAGAATGGGAAAGTCTTTGTGACCATTGCGGTCGATGTTGTTTAATCAAGCTAGAAGATGAAGATACGGGTGACTATTATTACACCGATATCGTCTGTAAATACCATGACCAACAAACCTGTCAATGCACGCAATACCAAAACCGCAAGACGTTAGTACCCAGCTGCCTAAAATTAGATCCTAACCTACTCAAAAAAACAACACTCAAATGGTTTCCCTCCACCTGCGCTTATCGACTGTTATCAGAAAACAAAGAACTTCTCTGGTGGCATCCTTTATTATCCAAACAAGCTGAAACAGTTGAAAGTGCTGGTGTTTCGATAAAATACAAATGCATCTCAGAGGAAAGTATTGCTGAAGAAGATTGGGAAGATAGAATAATTGACTGGGTTAATTAAGGAAGTTTTTTCCAACTATATGTTCACAGGCAAGGCATGAAAACAGGCGCATAGTCGAACTATGCAACGATTTGAGTAACGAAACCTATGGGCAAAAGGTCGAGCAAATGTAAAGGTTAATTTTGAATCATCGTTTGTTCTCTACGCCACTTTATGTCGGCTCATCACATTGTCAATTCAGAAATTTTTAAGAGTAATTCTTTGCTATCAACTGGCTTATCAAAATAAGAAATATTAAGCTTAGTAGCACTATTGACATCAATTTTATCACTATAACCGCTACAGATGATGACAGGAAAATCAGGTCGAACCTGTCGAATCTGATTAACCAGAGTAACACCCGTCATTTTTGGCATTGTTTGGTCTGTTATTAACAGAGAGAAGCGATCAGGATTTTTTATAAAAATATTCAGGGCTTCATTGCTATCAGTGACAAAGTATGAGGAATATCCTTGCTGTTTTACTAATTCAGATATTTGCATTGCAAGCATTTCCTCATCATCAACAATTAATATTTCTGAATTATTCCCTTCGGGTATTTCAATCGTTTCATCACTCAATTCATCATTTATATTCTGCTCACTTTCAATAGGAGGCAATAGAATTCGAAAGGTACTGCCTTCTCCTTTTTTGCTATCTAAAAGAATGTGTCCATTATGAGCCTCTATGATACGGTATATCACAGAAAGCCCCATTCCTGTCCCCTTACCTACATCTTTAGTTGTAAAAAAAGGATCAAAAATTTTATTAATAATTTCAGGATCTACCCCCGACCCAGTATCGCTCACACATAACTCAATCCAGTCACCTGTGATTGATTTGTGAGAAATGGGTGATTCCGTATCAAGATTACGCACCCAACCAAGCCGTATAGTGAGCATACCAGAACCATTCATGGCATCACTGGCATTAATTGATAAATTCATCAGTGTCTGCTGGAGTTGAGTTGGATTCAATAGCACTTTAGGTAAATTTTCATCAATGAATTCTTCTATTTCTATTGTGCTAGGCAATGTAGAACGGAGCATTTTGATCTCGTCTTTAATCAATGATGCCAATTGAATGGGAATATTAATTATTTGATCTCTTCGACTAAAAGCAAGCATCTGCTCAACCAGTTTGCTTGCTCGTTTACCCGCCATTAAAATATTTTCCAGATATTCTGTCAGTATCTGATCATCTTGATTGGAGTATTTTAATAATACCAGTTCAGAATAACCGACAATGACTCCAAGAATATTGTTAAAGTCATGGGCAATACCACCCGTTAAGTGTCCTAGAGACTCCATTTTTTGAGCTTGTCTAAGTTCATTTTGCATGCGTTCTTGCTGTTTTTCATTTTCACGCTGCTCAGTGATATCATATCCCAGTGCCATGATATGACTTATCTTGCCATCAGTATCGTACAACACTGAATTGCTCCAGTGTAATAACCGTCTACTACCATCACGTACCAACCATTCATTCTCATAATTATCTGCAATATTGACTTCACCCTTTGATAAGTGTCCAAAAATATTTTTCACATCGGCTTCTTGTTCGCGCGGAATAAAAAAGTCCCATATAGGTTTACCAGTTACTTCATCACATTGGTATCCAGTCATTTTCTCTGCGGCAGGATTAAATACTACAAAACAAGCATTTAGATCCAAAACAACAATAACATTAGCTGAAGCTTCAAGTATGGTATTTGAAAAATCACTCTGCTCTCTAATTTTAAGTTCGTATGCCTTACGTTGAATAATTTCTTGGCGTAACTCAATATTTATTTTTTCTAATTTTTCAATCTGTTTGCTTCTTGAATAAAGAAAGAGGCTAAGCAACATTGTAAAAAGCAATCCGACTGCAAGCACTGCCCAGGACTGCCATATTGATTTATTCTTATAGTATGCAGGCGTTGCTGAAAACATAAGTTCCCAACTCCTACCGAGAACATCGAAATCGGTCCGCCAATGGAGTCCATTTTCTGCAGATTTATAAAGTGCGGCAGTCGGCTGAAGTGGCTGTAAATATGTTCTGGAAGCTTTATAATGAAGAAACTGTTTATCAATAGGCGCTGTTCGATCTGATATCCATGTATCAATTCCAGCAGGCTTTAATTTTTGCATCGAACTCGATATCAAGTTACCAAACCGAAAAACTCCCACAGCAAGCCCAACAAAAGAATCCTTTCTTTGTTTTTCTGTACTGATGTTTTTTCCCTTAAGATAAACGGCTTTGAGCAACAAATATCCAAAGTTTTCGCTCTTTTCCTGAATAAGTTTTATTCTTTCAGTGATAACCAATGCCCCGCTATCACGCGCTTGGTGTATTGCTTTCAATCGCCCTGAATGTGAAGCAATGTTAAAACCTAAAGCATCCTCATTCCCTGCATAAGGTTCTATATAATAAACGGCGACATAATCGTCTTTGATTGAGGCTTTTTTTCTTTGTCCTTTAGAATTTAACTCGAAAAGCTGAAAATCAGTTAATCCATCCTGATGAGCCATTTCTATATATCGTTGTTTTTCAGCATGTGTAATGACTGGGTTCCAGGATAATGCCTGAATATCTGGCTCATTCTTTAATGCGTCTTGAACAAAGGTTTGAAATTTGTTACGCGTAACGAATTCCGATGAGGAAAATAAGCCAGCAATAGAACTGACTATTTCCTGATGTCGAACAAGATCTGTTTGAATAGAGGCAAAACGATTACGTGCACTTAATTCAAATGCACTTTCAAGCTTTGATTGTTCCCATGAATCTACAATATAAAAATTGGTGATGGAAATAAGGGTACCTAGAATAAATGCTAATATGGCGGCAATAATGTAAGGTTTATTTTCAAACATAATGGCTAAAAACTACCCGTATACTTATTAATAAAAATTATAACAGCTACAAATTGCTCATTTATTAACAGCCATCTTGAACAAACCATTCTGAATAAAGATATTTCATTGTAACTATTCAAAGTATATAATTTTTCGAAAAAAACACAATAAAGTTTAGGTTACCCCTGTTTTTCTTCAAGAGGTAATAACTATCTATATTTCCACTCATTCGATATTGAGTACACACACGCCTAAATTATTTCCATCGAAAGACAGAATTATTGACTGGGTAAACTGAGAAAAACAAACCACATCACAACTTGGATCATCACAAAAGTAATAGGCTTGTTCGGGTAAATTAACCAACCAGGGTGATTCAATATGATGTAAAATGGTTCGCTTATTAACCAGCAAGCCATTTTTACCATTCACAGGACAAGGTAATTTTTTGGGGTATGGCTGGGAGCTAGATTGCTTACTACAACAATCACTCAACGGATAAGACCATCATAAACTACAATTCATCATGCAGAATTTTTAATAACTCATCTTCTGCAGAATGTAGAAAAAAATGATCACCTGGCAGCCGATAAGACTTAAACTCTTTTGAGGTGTGATCACACCAGAATTCAAGCTCTTCTTCACTGGCATTATCATCATCAATCCCGCCGATGGCAGTGATTGAACATGGAACTTCGCCTCCCGATTGATATTCATAGGTTTCACACAATTCAAAATCTGCTCTTAATGTTGGCATCAGCAACTCCATTAACTCGGCATTTTGTAAAACCTCTTTAGGCGTTCCGTTGAGTCGATCAAGTTCTTGTATGAATTGGTCGTGAGGTAAATTATAAGTCACAGGATCAGGATCTATAACACTGGGAGCTCTGCGACCAGAGGCAAATATTTTAGTCGGTAGTGGTTTTTTCAATAATGAAAGCTGTCGAGTTAATTCATAACACAGCAAAGCCCCCATACTATGCCCAAACAAGGCATAAGGTTTTTCCGATAATAAGGGCGTTAATTCTCTGACCAATGCATCAATCATCGGTTTTAATTGAGTGATTGGTGCATCAATCATTCTCATGCCTCTGCCAGGCAATTGGACTGAACACAGCTCTATCGAACTGGCTAATTTATCTTTCCATGGAATATAAATATGTCCACCACCACCCGCATACGGCAAACAAAAAAGTCTGAGGCTGGCATTGGCATTTGGTTTGGGAAAAGTAAACCAGGGATTTTGTTTAGTCTTTGCATTGTTCATGAATGTAATTACTTATCTTTATATAGTTATCGACAGAGAGGTTTTCTGCTCTGAGTGTAGGCGATATTTGTAAATTGTCAAAGTCACTCACACCTAACTTGGTTTTCAAGTTATTTTTTAAGGTTTTACGGCGATGAACAAACGCCATTCTAACCACTTCATCAAATACCGTTAAATCTTCAACAACTCTTGGTTTTTCTTGTATTGGCTTTAAACGAATAAAAGATGAGGTCACTTTGGGTTGAGGATAAAAAGCTGTTGGATAAATATCAAACAAACTATTAACCTCAAAATGATATTGCAACATGACAGATAGACGACCATATTGCTTATTACCTGGATCAGCCACAATTCTGTCGGCCACCTCTTTTTGCAACATAAAGTGCATGTCATCAACCAATGGTAAGAATTTTAACAAATGAAATAACAAGGGGGTTGAAATATTATAAGGCAGATTACCAAAAAGTCGCATTGACTTATTTGCATCAATGCTTGCAAAGTCAAATTTTAAAACATCAGATTGATATATTTTAATGCCTTTGCCTTGAGGATGTTCAGTTAAATATTTAACCAAATCACGATCAATTTCAACAACATTTAATTGTTTTACATGATCAACTAATTGAAAAGTAATGGCACCTTGACCAGGTCCAATTTCTAAAAAAAAATCATCTGAATCCAGTCGCATTGACGATATAATTCGCCCAATCACCACTTGATCCGTTAAAAAATTTTGCCCGAAACGTTTTTTTGCTTGAATGGGTTTCATTATTTAATAAATTACCCAGGAGGCCACGTCATGGCACGACCAGCCATCAGATGTAAATGAATATGAAAAACAGTTTGTCCCGCCAATGCATTACAATTCATCACCACCCGATAACCTTCATCAGACACACCTTCATCATTGGCTATTTTTTTTGCCGTTAGCATCATTTTACCAATCAACTCAGCATCATTTTGCTCTATATCATTGATTGTTGAAATATGTTTTTTAGGAATAATCAACACATGAGTAGGAGCTTGTGGACTGACATCTCTAAAAGCCAATAGTTCGTCATCCTGATACACAATATCTGCAGGAATATCTCCGTTGATTATTTTACAAAATAGACAATTACTCATTAACTACCCCTTAATTAACATGACATCATCCACCAAACCACTGCCTCTGATTTTAAGATGAATTATTTTGATTAATTTCATTTTTGTCTGAGTTTGATCCAGATCAGCTTGAATATCTCGGGTAATGGTATGCCATTGCCCATTTTTTACTTTATCTCCCAGACCATACTTAATAAATCGTCCCAACCCCAACATGGTTCTATCCATTGAATAATAGGTCAATGTTCTCAGGCCGTGACCCGTTTCCACGTCAATAAACACCGTAAAATCTTTGTTAGACTTAATTTTCCAGCTTATTTTATTGTGTTTGGCTTGACCAATAAGCAACTTAAATTCATTTGAGCGACCTTTTCCATTCAATTTAATGGCTCGATTATTATTCAATTCTTTGATGTTTAAAATTTCTGCACCCAAAGGTATTTCATCTGAAACAGACCAACGATGAATTAAACCATCTTCAGCATTTTCGATAACCTTTTTAAAATTTTGTTTTACCGCAGGCGTTTTTACCTCAATTAATTTAAAGGGATGAATCGGTTTTTGTGTGATTTGCTTTGCCTGCACCTGTTTTTTAACAATCAACATTTCTGGCTTTTTAACAATTATTTCTTTTGTTTCTACTGGCTGAATTTTTATGTCGACTTGTTTTTTAATCATCGGCTTAACAGGTAATGATTTTTTAACGGTAATTTTAGGCAAAATTTCTGGTGTTGTTTTCGCTGTACTGATTAAAGGTTTTGCTTTAGCCACGATTTTTTTCACTGGCAAAACTGCTTTTTGTTGCTTCGGCACAGGACTTTCATTGACTGTTTTTTCAGTTTTTACTAAGACTTCCTTTTTATTACTGCTCAATTTTTCTTTTATAACGGGTTTTTTCGATGCAATAAATTTTATTTTTTTAATCTGAGCCACTTGAGGCTCTGGGTTTTTTATTGGCTGCTTTTTGACTTCAGGTTTGACTTGTTTGGGTGTTGATTTAAGGGATTTGCTGATCACTGTCTTTTTAGGCAGTGGCAATAACTTTTTAACCTGACTTTTTTTAGCTGGTTTTTGATTGATTAATGGCTTACTTGAAATGTTTTTTTGCTGTTTTTTAATGGCAACAATTTTTTTATATTTTATTTTTTTTGCTTTAGACAATTCTTTTTGGACGACTTGTTTTTTAAAGCTACTTTTTTTCTTATTATTCTGCAAAGGGATAAGTTTCGTTTGAGCAGACGAACTGCTCAACTCAACTTTAGCTTTAACTTTTGAAATCTTAAACAATTCAATATCATCAATCAACGCATCTCCACGCAGTAAAAATGCGTTCACTGCCAATATTTGGTTACCAGGTTGTGCTTTTTTCAGGTCATCAATTAGATTTCTTTCAAAAACTTGCCAACGTGACGGTTTCAGTTGTTGTCCAACACCAAAATAAATATATTTTTCTTTTTTAAAATTATTAGAATCACCCAAAGTATATGAAATATAACGATATCCTTGAGTTGTTTTAACACCAACATAGGCTTTAATAGAACCCGTAAAATACATCGACCATCGAATACCAAACTGTTTTTTATTTCTCAGGCTAAATTTATAACCATTCTTTTTCGCCTCACCCTCCAGCTTAATAACCCTACTTTTTTTCTTTTTATCATAAATATTATTAATTTTTGCGCCTTTGGGAATGTCATCATAAAGAGACCAACCTCGAATATTTCCATTCGTGGCATTCTCGAGCACTGCTGCCGACAAAGGTTTTAAACAAATTAATAAAAAGAGAGAAATTATTATTTTATGATGATTAACCAATATAAAATCCTGAATTTTGCAAAAAAATAGAGCGTAACGTTTTCAATGGGCAAATGTTAATACAACAATAAAGCACTTGAACTTAGGGGATGCGCAATAAATAAACATCCAAAACTTGCTTGTACCCAAAGGGCATAGCAATTTTTTTGTCCGCCTTTCTTGTTGCAAAAATAGTTGTATAGTTCGACTATACGCCTACTTTTGCGCCTCAAAGGCGAACAAAAATCCTGCGCAATTTGGACATTTATTTATTTCGCTTCCCTTTATACTATTTTCACCATAAAACGTATGAAAACAATGAAGAAAAAACCTCAATTTCTTCATGCCCTTCATGGTAAAAACAAAACATCTGCCATTAAAAAACTTTGTTTTTCAGATACTTGAACACGGCATCTTATTTATACACATTAAATAATGATCATATTGGCAAATTTACTCCAGTTACTTCAATATTTCCAGCTTTTTTCCGTCTAAATCATCTCCAACTTTCTGCCTATAATCCGTGACTAAAACATGATTAGGGGAAGCGAAATAAATAAATATCCAAATTGCGGAGAATTTTTTGCTCGCCTTTGAGGCGAAAAAATAGGCGTATAGTCGAACTATACAACTATTTTTGCAACAAAAAAGGCGGACAAAAAAATTGCTATGCCCTTTGGGTACAAGCAAGTTGGATGTTTATTTATTGCGAATCTCCGAAGTAGGTGATCATAATTATATTAACATTTTCACTCAATATTTTCTGTCCTTTGGCACTACTACTCTGACCGAGTAGACCTCTATGCAATCAGAGCAGTAACACCAAAGGTCAAAAAAATCTTGAGCGAAATTTTGTTAAGATAATGATGACCACCTACATATTAGGCAACACCATTGATTCTTTGGGTTTAATAATCAACACTTCTGGCGTCACGCCAATGCTACGAATTTCTGGACGATACATATCTTCCACAAAAGGAGCAGGAACATTATAAATACCAGGTGTCACTGTTCTCACCAGATAAAATAAATTAACAGCACGTTTCTTACTTAAATTTAATGCAGCAACGAAACGGTCTTCTCTGAATTCTTGATGATTAATAGAATGGGTTGCCAATTGTTTGATGGTTTTACCATCAATTCTAAAATCATTGACTTGAGAACTGTGTTTTAAGTTTTGATTTTCAATTTCAAAACCAGCAGGTAATAAATCAACCACCAATGCATCAGGTATTCGCTGATTACTCAGTAGATGCAATTGCACAACATATAATTGCCCTGTTTCCAATGTCAAATCAGAGACGACATTACCATTCATGTCATAAAATGTACGGGTAATATCAATTTCTTGCATATCTACTTTGGGTGCAGTTTTGCCATAACCACTGGTTACCATTGAAAGATACAATGATTTTTTATGACTTGATTTTAATGAAACACCAGCCATTAATGCATCAAAATCAAAAGATTTTTTATAAGATGATGATGTCTTTAAATGCTGTGTGCCATCATTAATTTTCAGCGTTGCACTCCACTGTGTTCCATTCATTTTCAATAATTCCAGACCCGCACGAAACAGTGCATAACGTTCTTGAGTACTATGCCATTGTCGATTTTTTAACAAATCACTGAGTTGAAAAATCATTGGTTCAATAGCCAGTTCTAACTGATGCTTCTTCATTAAATAAATCATTAAAGCAATATCTCGACTGGGCGAACCGTAATCGCCTAAATAATCATCGTCACTGCGTGTTACTTTAACGGCTTCATCAAATGCAACTTTTGCCCGTTGATGATCCCCCATTTTTTTCAATGCGATGCCTAAATGTAGCAATGGCAAACCTGATTTGGCTGCTTGACGATGATGATCATGCAACGTTCGCAACGAACTTAAAGGAACAGAGCCCACATTTGCCAACACATAAGCGGCATAACTTTGTGCAGCAAAAGAGAGATGCTTGGGATGATCAGAATAATGATTATCACGAAAACGGGAAAATCCACGTCTTAATTTTTTCTGTAATCTTTTCAGTGCTTTATTCAGCATTAAAGTAGGTACTTTGACACCTAACGTTCTTGCCTCTAGCATGAAATCAACCACGTAAGGCGTCAACCAAGCTTCTTCTTGACTTTTTTTGTTCCACAAACCAAAACCACCCGATGGTAACTGCATGGTACTGATACGTTGTAATGCTTTTTGAATTCGCTGACTGCGATCCTCCTGAGTTAATTTTTTCAAACCAAATTTAGCAATTTCATCCTGACTTGAATAAAGCAAAGGATAAACTCGACTGGTGGTTTGTTCCAAACATCCATAGGGATATTGTAATAAACCTTTAACAGCATCATTGATATTTAAAGGAGGTACATTTGAGACGGTTAAAAAATTTTCTATCGTATTCGGCATTAGTGTTTTAATAAAATGGGTATCAATAGAATAAGACTCATCTTTTGAGATTGTTTTTCTAATTCGTTCAGTTATCGCAGGATAGGCAGGTCTGACACCCAATTGCCAGTGCCTTGAAAATTTTATAAAACGACCATTTAATGATAAATCTATTTGACTGACACCAAACTCATTCGCTCCTTTTACTGCAAATCTCAACACCGTTTTTTCACCATCTTTTAAAGAGATTTTGCGCTGCCCTTGCTCCAGTAACAATGGCAAGCTTGCGGTTAAATTAATATCCAACGTCTGTTCACTGCCACTCAGGTTATGCACATCCAAACTGATCATGGATGAATCTCCCACCGCCAAAAACTTTGGCATGGCAATTTCTGCCACAATCGGTGCGGCAACGGTTACTTCATCATCAGCCACACCAAAACTATCATCACTGAATGCCACCACCATGAGTTTAAGTCGTCCATTAAAATCAGGAATGGTCAATGGAATAATAGCCTCGCCATTGTCATCCAGCTTAACCAGACCACTGAATAATGAAGTAATTCTGACTTCGGCATTGACTTGTTTACCACCACTGTGGATATCCGCATCGCCACCAAATCGAATTTTAGCCTTTTTGCCTGAATTATTTTCAATGACTTTACCGTAAATGTCATAACTTTCGACACTGTAACGACGTTGTCCAAAAAAACCATCGATGACATCAGGTGTCTCAAAATCGGTAATATTCAACACTCCCACATCAACCGCCGCCAAGGTCACCATCATGGATTGTTTTTTTACATTTTCAACTTTCACACGGGTATTCAAAGTCATGAACGGTTGTATTTTCTCAGGCAATTGTAATGAAACATTTAATTCTCGATCGGTTCTATCTAACGGCAAATAGACAATCCCCATGGCTCGATTGGGTGTTATTTTTTGTTTCGCATCGCCTGGACGAAATACCGTGGCTGTAATATAAATATCATGACTGTCCCAAACTGACTTGACGGGAATTTCCACAATGCTTCCACTGGCTGAAATAATTTGACGCTTAAACCATAATGGTTTGTTATTTTCCACCGTGATAATGGCTTCTCCTGAATGCGGTGGCGTCACCATTAATTTAATGGTATCCCCTGGCTTGTAGTGTTTTTTATCCAGTTGTAGTTTGACTTGATCGGGACGAGTTGATCTTTTACTATCACTATCACCCCACCAGTACCAGCCTGTGTTAAACCGTATACTGGAAATCAATTGTGTCTCTGGATCTAATATTTCTAAACGAAACGTACCTTCAGTGACATTAATGTCTATTGGAGTGACTTTTTCTTTGAGTAAATCAACCGTCTGACTTAACACAGGATAATGACTTTCGGTATGAGCATGACGCCACCCAGACGAATTAGAATATTCCCAGTAATAGTCTCGGTCTTCTTTAATAACGGTCATTTGAAGAGATTTAGCGGATAAAATATCACCCGCCTGAGTTGTTTTAATCAATTCAAACTGTAAGTGTTTTGAGGCGGCATTTTTAGTGTCGAATAAAGGACGTATACCAATTAAAGTGTTGGCAGGCCAGATAGTTGACTGAACAGCACGAGTTACAGGTCGCCCACCCGATTCATATAAACTGCCAACAAATTTGATGGATAACGGTGTTTTTATTTTGTCCCAACGATTTTTAATGGTAACCAGTGAATTGCCTATTTTATCAAGCTTTCTATCATCAATTTTCCAACTTTTTTGATAAGTTTTTTTATCAATCAAGCCAAATTCAAAATCTTTAAATTTTGGCATCAATTTCCTGATGGATTTCAAATGAACCATGCCATCTAAACGATTGCCTGACGCGGGAGCACCATAAAGATAATCACCTTGTACATTCACCAAGAACTCATCATTCATAAAAATATTTGACTGTTTTGGGGTTAATGATAATTTCATCCTTTCGGGTAAAAATTCTTCTACTTGAAAATAAAACTCGTGTTTACCGTAAGTTTTCCCAGGATTAGTGGTTATTTGTAAACGCCATTTTCCAGTCGGCGCATCATAAGGTAAATTAATATGGGTTTGATAATAACCAAATTGTTTTGCAGTTTTATCTTTTGGACGCCAGTTAAAACTTTTTGCCAAACGCCCATCTGGACGATAAAGCTTGCTCGGTAAAGACAAAGCCGCAACCGCTGAACCATCATAGTCCCGTAACAAAGCAGAAATAATCACTTCTTCACCTGGTCGACACAAATCACGGGGACTATAGATAAACGCTTCTAATGGCTTTTGCTGGCGTTTTCCCACAGGAAAATCAGACAAGTCCAAAGCGGGTGTATTCAAAGGCAAAAAAGTCACCTGATAACCAAATTGAGCCGTCACCAACACTGTTCCGCTGATATTTTTTTGATAGGTGAAACGACCTGATGCATCAGTCAGACCAGTCTTCAACACACGCCCTTTTCTATTTCGTAAAGTCACTTCAACATCTTGCAAAGCCTGCCCCGTTTTTAATGACGATGCATAAATAACTGACTTATTTTTATAAGCCCGAAGATGAACACCAATATCGCTGACAAAGAAATAGGCCGTTTTATAATTATACCGATACTCGCCAGGCTGTTTCATGACAGCAACATATAATCCTGGTTTTTTAAGGGCATCAATATCTTCAACAGGAATATGCACGGTACTGCGAGTATTGGGTTTGGGTTTTAAACTAAATCGACCGCTATATACCAATTCACTGAATTTTCGTAATCGCTGTAAACGGTAATAAGAATCTTCCCCTCGATTACGATGCCAATCTAAGTATTTAGTTATTTTATTGGAGGGTATTTTAATAAACTCAATATCAACTTCATCGACATTAACAGTCACAACGGGTAATCCAGCCGTCATATCCGCTGGTAATAACAAGCCTTGACTGGCAAAACTAACCGCTGGGGTAATTTTTCTGGTTTTTATACTTTTATTGACCCGATGACCTAATTGAACACCTGATTTTGCTGCCAACGATTCTAAAACACTGACTGAATAACGGGTAACAGGCTCAACATGAGGAAAAAATAGAATATAACCATCATCAGACAGCACCCAAGCCCCATCAACGATTCCCTGATTATTGGAAACACGAATATGGGTATCATAGGATTGTTTACTGGATAACGGCTCACTCAAAATGATGGCTAAAGCAGGTACATTTTGAAAATTACGCTCCCTGATTTCAGAAACTTTAAAATCATTGCTTGATTGAGTATTCGGCAACGTATTTTCTGCCAACAAAGAGGAGGTAAACAATAAACTAATGAATAATAAAAAATATTGTCCAAATAGTAATTTATATTGGCTCATACGATTGATTCCTGATAAGTATAAAGACGATGTGTATTTGGATGATAACAATTTTACATACAAACACTAGAATGATTCATCATTTATATTTTTCAAAAATTGACCTATATCAAGTTAGTTTTATTACATTATGATATGTTTCAACATATGTGACAAATTGTCGCACCACACACTTAAAATTGGCAATTAAAAAATTATATTATAAAAATCGGAGCATACGCATGACTGATGAAATTGATGATCAAGATCATAACACTGAAAATGAACAACGAAGGTCTTTTCTAAAAGCCAGTGTTTTTGCAGGAATTGCTGGAACAGGTAGTGCATTAGGTTTAGTGCCGACACTGGCTCATGCAAAAAGTGGATCGCCTCACGTTCCTCCTGGTGATCTTGATGATTATTATGGGTTTTGGTCTGGTGGTCACTCTGGAGAAGTCCGAGTATTGGGTATCCCATCAGCTCGTGAATTAAAACGCATTCCTGTTTTCAATTATGATGCGGCTTACGGCTGGGGAACCACCAATTTTAGTAAATCATTGCTCAAAGGTAAACTGTCAGGCGATACCCACCACGTTCATTTATCCTATAAAAATGGAACTTATGATGGAAAGTATGCTTTCGTCAACGACAAAGCACAAGCACGATTAGCACGAATTCGACTTGATATGTTTGTCACTGATAAAATAACTGATATTCCAAATTGTCAGGGAACTCACGGCATTTTCCCTTCACGTAACAAACTGGATGCAGTCTATTGTAATTCTGAATTTCGTAATCCTCTACCCAATGATGGTAGAGACATGGATGATCCTAAAAAATACGGTGCATTACATACCTGTATAGATGCCAAAACAATGGAAGTTCGTTGGCAGGTTCAAGTAGACGGCAACATGGACTTATGTGCGACAGATTATGATGGCAAATATTCTATGGCATGCTCTTATAATTCTGAAGGCGGTACAACACTCGCAGAAATGATGGGTAAAGACCGTGACTGGCTGGTGGTTTTTAACCTTGAACGCATTGAAGCAGCCATTAAAGCTGGCAAAGGTCATACCATTGGCGGATCTCAGGTACCTGTTCTGGATGGACGACATGGTTCACCTTATACTATATATATACCCATCCCCAAAAGCCCTCATGGAGTTAATGTTGATCCTACGGGACGTTATGCTGTTTGTGCTGGCAAATTATCACCAACCGTTTCTTTGGTTGATATCAAAAAGTTGAAAGATGCTTTTAATGGACGAATCAAACCACGAAAATGTGTTGTTGCAGAACCTGAAGTGGGCATTGGACCTCTACATACGGCTTTTGATGATCGAGGCAATGCTTATACTTCTATTTTTATCGACTCTGTTGTTACAAAGTGGAATATTGCCAAAGCTGTTGCAGGTAAAAACCCCATTATTCAAAAACTAGATATTCATTATCAAGTTGGACATATTAATGCTTCAATGAGTGAAACTAAAAATGCCGATGGCAAGTGGGTTATTTCTCTTAATAAGTTTTCTAAAGATAGGTTTTTACCTGTTGGGCCTTTCCGCAACGAGAATGAACAGTTAATTGACATTTCGGGTCGAAAAATGAAGCTGGTACATGACACAGCAACTCACCCAGAACCACATGATGCCTTAATTGTTAACCGAAATCTGATTCGTCCTAAAAAAGTATGGAGCATGAACGATGAGCGCTTCGCATTTGAACATGGTTTGGCGAAACGATACGGCATTAAAGATTTAGCCACCGCCGCCAACGTTATCAGAGATGGAACTCATGTTTATGTCTTCATGAATGGCATTGCACCCTCATTTTCATTGACTGAGTTCCGAGTTAAACAAGGTGATACAGTGACTATTATTCTAACCAATGCAGATAAAGTTGAAGATTTATCTCATGGCATATGCGTCAGTCATCATGACATTAATTTTGGTGTTTCACCTCAGGAAATTGCATCCGCAACTTTTAAAGTAAATAATAAAGGTGTTTTCTGGTATTATTGCCCTTGGTTCTGTCATGCATTACATTTAGAAATGCGTGGACGAATGATTGTTGGTTAAAATGTGACTCGTTCCCACGCATAGGTGTGGGAACGCTTATCAAACTATTTATTCTATTGGTAAATCTTGAACACACAAATCAAAGTATTTTTTTTCATCTTATTATTTTTCCTGTCTTGTGCAACGCAAGCATCACAACTATTAATTAAAAATGGCTGGCCATTTTGTGAGTCTTACCAATGTGGCGAGCTATTTACCGAAGCCGATCACTTTGAGATGGCAAAAGACCTTGAATTGCCTGTCATCAAAGCCATAAAACAAGACAAACTCATTGGCTATCTATTTTTATCAACCGACATTGTCAATATTCCCGCCTACTCTGGCAAACCTTTAGTCACGTTAATCGCAATAGATCCAAACGGCATTATTCTGGGTGGTCAGGTCGTTCATCACAGTGAACCCATTTTACTGGTAGGTATTCCTGAATCAGTGCTGAATCAATTCATTGAACAATATATTGGCCACTCAATCACAGAACGATTTGAAATTGTTTCAACAGGCTTTTTCAGCCAATCAGGAAAAAAATCTACCGAAAAAACCAAACAAGAAGTTGTCAAAGTTGACATGGTTTCTGGGGCAACGGTCACCTTACAAGTTTTAGATCAAACACTCATCACCTCATCCCGCCAAGTTGCTCAGGCGATTGGAATCATTGAAACTGATTCTAAAAGGATGGTCACTTGGCATGCCGAATATAAAAAAAAGAACTGGAATCAACTACTACAAGAAGGCAGCATCAGTCATCTCAATGTAAAAACCGAACAAATGGGATTAGCACCTAACAATAATGAAGCCTGGATGGACTTATACTTTGGTGATGTCAGTCAGCCAATAACAGGCATCAACTTATTGGGAGAATCCACTTACAACTGGTTAATGGATACATTACAAACGGGTGAAAAAGCCATTTTCATTGCGGCTAATGGTGTCAGCTCTTTCAAAGGGTCTGGATTTGTCAGAGGTGGTATTTTTGATCGATTTTATATTGAACAAGGCAATTACAAAGTTGTTTTTAGAGACTTGGATTATGAACATTTATACGGCCTTGAAATTCAAGAAGCCCCAAAATTTAAAGAATCAGGCTTATTTATATTACGTCATCCCAAATTTGATTCTTCAATTCCTTGGAATTTCTATTACGTTGCCAATCGTTTAACGGGAGAAACGGCTATTTCCAAGGTTTTCAAAACATTCTCCACTGACTATCAATTTCCCAAACAATATTTTGATCTGGTTATTTTACCCAATAGCAACTCCACCATTAAAAATATCTGGAACAACAAACGCCTTGATGTCATATTACTCAGCCTGTTTTTACTAACCACCATGCTGATGTTTTTATTCCGAGACCGCATGACTTCCAAACTGATTCGACTCAAATGGTTACACATCAGCGTCATGGTGATCAGTGTTATTTATATTGGAATCATACTAAAATCGCCTCCCTCCATGACTCATTTATATCCTTTAATCAGGATATTTGAAGATGGTTTTCGACTCGACTTGTACTTGTTAGACCCCATTCAATTCGTTTTTTGGATATTTATTGCCATCAGTCTGATCATGTGGGGACGAGGTTGGTTTTGTGGCTGGATATGCCCTTATGGTGCATTAACCGAATTACTCAACAATGCTGCCAAGAAAATATTTCCAAAAAAATTCTTTTATGAATTCCCCAAACCCATCCATAATATTTTACGACGCTTGCGTTATGTGATATTTTCATCATTGGTTTTATTGTCCTTATATTCAATTGAATGGGCAGAACGAGCTGCTGAAATTGAACCCTTTAAAACCACCTGGCTGGTCGGTGTATTTAACCGTGAATGGTATTTTATGGGATATTGGATTATATTACTCGTCGTTTCTGTTTTTATCTTTCGATTCTTTTGTCGCTATCTCTGTCCATTGGGCGCTGGATTCAGCATTGGCTCTTTATTCCAAATCAAACGAATCAAACGCCGAGGTTGTTGTACCAGTTGTAAAATTTGCACCCGTGGCTGTGAGTCTTTTGCCATCAATGAAGTCGGCAAAGTGAATCGTTTTGAATGTTTATTTTGCCTGGAATGTGAACAAAAATATTTTGATGATGAACAATGTCCTCCACTGATCGCTTTGGCAAATAGCAAGAAAAAAGGAACAACCATTGACTTGAGTCAGCCTTGTAAAAACCCAGACTTATAAATATTAAGGGACGATTCAAAAATAACCTTTACAATTTGCGAAGACATTTTGTTCACAGGCAAGACACTAAAACAGACGCAGAGTCGAAGCACCGAAGAACAAAAAATATCCCTCAAAAATTTTATTAAAATAATTATGTTCACCTACTTATTTCTATTTTTATTATTCCCTTTTAGCTTATTGGCAGATGACTTAATTGTTCCTTCTGAAAAATTCGGCACGATTCAGTCCGCATTAAATTTTTCAGCTACAGGTGACAAAATCTTACTTCGACCTGGAACTTATCAAGAAAATATAAGCATTAAAACAGCCATTCATTTAACCAGTGCAGACCCAACAAACCCTGCCATAATTGATGGATCTTTACGGGGTCGTACCATTGACGTTTTTTCTCCTAAAGTCAGCCTCAGTCATTTAAAAATCATCAATAGTGGTGATGACATTGGAGAAACCGATGCCTGTATTTATATTCAAAAAAAAGCCCGTGGAATAAATTTACAATATAACCACCTCAGTCAATGCGCTTTTGGCATTTGGGTTAACGGGACGACTGATGTCATCATCAAACATAATTTCATCAGCGGTATTCAACGAAAATATTATTCTGACCGAGGTAATGGCATTAATTTATGGGCCGTCAAAAATGGTCAAATTGAATACAACACCATTACCGAGGTTCGAGACGGCATTTATTTAACGGTCACAAAAAAAATGCTGGTCAAAAATAACATGATGTACAAGGTGCGTTTTGGCATTCATTATATGTACAATGATGATAATACGCTGATCAAAAATACCGTCTGTCATTCAATGGTCGGATTGGCCATGATGTTTTCAAAACGGCTGGTAATTAAAGGCAATCGAGCCATCAACAATGCCCAACACGGCATATTATTTCGCTCTATTTATGACTCAAAAATCAGCCAAAATTACGTTCATGGCAATAACAAAGGACTGTTCTTAAATGATGCCAGTTTTAATACCATCACAAGTAATTTGGTGGAAGAAAATAAAATAGGGACTCATGTCACCGCAGGCAGTGAAGAAAATGCAGTCACTAAAAATAACTTCGTTGCCAATCCTATACAAGTAAAATATACTTGGAGACGTTCTCAGCACTGGGATTCAAAAAAGGTTGGTAATTATTGGAGTGACTATTTAGGCTGGGATTTTGATAACAATAAAGTGGGCGATAAGATTTATTACGCATCGAACAGAATGGATCATTTAATTTTTAAATACCCACAAATCAAATTACTGGCACAAAGTCCTGCAGTTCAATTATTACAATCACTGGAATCACGCTTTCCTGTACTGAGACCACCCAGCATTATTGATAGAACACCCGCTATCGCTCCCTTTAAACTGGAAGCCAAACTATTTAGTGGCAAACAACAAAAATTTATTCAACATCATTGTAAATCATAAAATGTCAGCATTAATTCAACTGAAAAATATTAAGAAATATTACCAACAAAATAAAGTGCTGGAAAATATAAGCTTGGATATCTTTGCAGGAGAACATCTCGCAATCATTGGCAATAATGGCCAAGGAAAAACCACTTTAATACAAATATTATTGGGACTCATTCCCGCCAATGAAGGTGACATTTTTATTCAAGGAAAACAAGTCAGTTTTCCCCGAACCTCACAAGATAAAATTATTTTTGGTTACTTACCTGAAAACGTTAATTTTTACCCTAATTTAACTGCTAGACGTACACTGAGTTATTTTGCAAAACTAAAAAATGTCGCTGAAAACCAAGTCATGGAACTATTGGAACTGGTTGGCTTGGCTCATGTTGCTGATGAGGTGGTTAAAATATTTTCCAAAGGAATGCGTCAACGACTGGGATTGGCGCAAGCTCTTTTAGGTCAACCTGCTTGCCTATTGTTAGATGAACCCACCAATGGACTTGACCCTGGTGGCATTCAAGAGTTTTATCAGACACTGGAAAACTTACAAAATCAAAATGTCGCCATTTTAACAGTGAGCCATTTATTGGCTGAAATTGAACCTCGCCTAGACAGATTGGCACTGTTAAATGATGGACTATTACAATACACAGGCTCAATCAGTCAATTAACTCAAGCAACGGACTTACCCAGCATTATAAAAATTAATTTGCAACCACCACAAGCTGAAAAACTACAAAAAAAACTACAAGCGCTGGTAAAAAATATTGTTTATAATAATGCAAATCAACAATTGAGCATAGAATGTCAATTAGAAAAAAAAGCCGTTATTCTTGATGAATTAATGCAATACTCTGAACAGCTACCAACCTTGTCAATTCGCAACCCTGATCTAAATAGTTTTTTTCATCATGTAAGACACGGTAATTAATGACCATATTTAGGAGTCAAAATATAAATGAATAAAAAATGTATCATTGTCATTCTCCCTCTGATTTTAATAATCATTGGCGGACTCTATAAATTCATCTTCCAGGGCAATGTATCTAACAGCCATGATGGACGAATCACCATACACTTAAACATAGAAGAGAGAGATTTGGTACTGACTGAAATGAGAGGATTTTTGATTGCCATTCAACAAATCACAACGGCAGTCACCACCGACAATTTAAAACAAGCAGCTCAATCTGCCCGAAAAGTTGGTGCAATGACACAGGCAACAGTTCCAGGAACATTGGTTGGAAAATTACCCTTAGCCTTTAAAAAACTGGGCTTTGATACCCACAAAAAATTTGATCTATTGGCATTAAACGCCGAAGACTTTGGTGAAAAAGATCAAGTCTTAAAACAACTTTCTACTTTAATGCAAAATTGTGTCAGTTGTCACGAAACCTACCGTTTCGATGTTTCAAAATAAAGCTGAGTTGAGTAGCTCGCCTACTCAAACGAAACTTATGCCCTTGAGGTCTAAAATCATTATTATCGCTTCTAAAGAATTAAGCGATCATCTCAGGAATGGATGGATCATTGCAATTTCTCTGATTTTTGCATTGCTTGCCATCATCATTAGTCTGGCTGGCTTTGGCTTTACAGGCTCAGTCGGATTAGCGGGCGAACAAACTACCCTACTCAGCTTAACCAGCCTGGTTATTTACCTTATCCCCTTACTGGGTTTGATATTGGGTTATGACAGCATTTCTGGTGAGCAAGAACAAGGTACACTGAATCTATTACTGTGTTATCCCATCACTTCTCGTGACCTTTTAATGGGTAAATGGTTGGGTTTATCTTGGGTATTGACAATCACCATCATTGCGGGATTATTACTGCCCGCCAGCCTTGCAATTTATGCAGGTCATTCGATTATTCCGTGGTTAAATTTTACCCTGTTATCACTCTGGATTGGGATTATTTTTATCGCCATCGCCACCCTATTATCCACAACTTTATGGGAAAGAGCCCGCTTATTAGGTTTGATATTGGGACTATGGCTGTTATTAACTGTATTATTTGATGTCGGTTTAATGGGAATGATGGTGTACAGTAATGGCAAACTACCGACTGAATTAGTCAATGCTATTTTTTATCTCAATCCCACCAGCTTATTTCGGTTTTTGAATACCAGCATTTTATTTGATGCCAGTGTTTTACAACAAATGGGATGGCAATCACAAATTCCTTCTATTCCCAAATTAATCGCAGCACTACTCCTATGGACAATTATTCCAATGATAGTTGCTGTCTATAAAATGCAACGCAAAGGACAATAACCATGTCATTTTTTGAAGGTATCCCCAACCAATTCCATGATGCATTAAAATCGGCTATTGAGGCAGTCAATGAGACCAATGAAATGATACGGCAGGTGAAAACACGTTTTGAAATTGAAAATTTAGCAGAACTCAATCAAAAAAAAGGTGAATCTTTTGGAGGTTATGAAATCAACGACCAAGCCATTGAAGAATTTGATGCTTTACTAACTGAACACGAATCTCGTCGTCAAGCATGTCAGTCCATTTTGGATAAAGCAGCCAATGTATAAAGCTGAGTTGAGCAGCTCGCCTGCCCGAACGCAACTTATGCCCTTGTGGTATAAAGCTGAGTTGAGTAGCTCGCCTGCTCGAACGAAACTTATGCCCTTGTGGTATAAAGCTGAGTTGAGTAGCTCGTCTGCTCGAACGAAACTTATGCCCTTGTGGTATAAAGCTGAGTTGAGTAGCTCGTCTGCTCGAACGAAACTTATGCCCTTGTGGTATAAAAATATTTTTTGTGGATTTTGTCTCTTAATCCTGTTATCAGCCTGTGACAACCACTCAACAAACAAACAACATTTTAAAGCCCATCTCATTACGCCAGAAACCACCTGTTCAATTGATCAAATGAGTTTATCCAACCACCCAGGCCCCAAAGGACAAATTGTTTTAGAAGGTGGGAAACGATTATTTTTTTGTGATATTAAAGGCTTTTTTCAAAGCTATCTTGACCCAAACCAACAACACAAAATTGCCAAAGCATTTGTCCAGGATTTTTCTGGAAAGTCATGGGCAAGTCATAATGCCAGCTGGATTGATGTAAGTCAGGCAAACTATGTATTCAATAGCAAAAAACAAGGCGCAATGGGTGAAACAGTTATCCCCTTTTCTTCTCTAGTTGCTGCCAAACTATTTATCAAAGAAAACCAGGGAAACATAATTTCATTTAAACAAATTAACCTGAAATTCTTTGAACAATATTTGCATGAAGTTCGTGAGAGATTTCGTCATGCTCAGTAAGGGACGCGCACAAAACAACCTTCTTTTTTAGTAAACAAATACTAGGAGGCTGTCCGAAAACTCATCTTTCCGCCAACTCTGCGTTAAAAATGGTCTCAAAATGCTCATTTACACACGTAAACTGCGCTTTTTCGACAATTTTATGCCTTGATTTGACGAAAATCTGAGTTCTCGGA
>Ga0233448_1000617_pt1 | contig 36782 bp, 31 predicted proteins | sample SI_124_October20_2_FD_183015 | JGI IMG/M metagenome (GOLD analysis project Ga0233448, IMG submission 183015) | Seawater microbial communities from Saanich Inlet, British Columbia, Canada - SI_124_October2016_150_MG | ecosystem: Environmental > Aquatic > Marine > Inlet | place: Canada: British... | reverse complement strand
ATCGAAAACTTGTTACAGAATACCATCCAGATAAAATAGAAGCAAAAGGGCTTCCTGAAGAATTTATCAAGTTTGCCAATGACAAGTTCAAAGAAATCCAGGAAGCCTATGACAATATTAAAAAGGAACGTGGCATTTAGAGCACGACTTTAAAAAAGCCCTTTTTCTTTTGCAATATTCATATAGGTCTCAACAATGTTTGCCGGAGGTTCTATTCTTTCAGTCTTGGCTTTATCTTTTAAAGACATGGCATCAAATTCGCAGACAGTTACACACAGGCCGCAACCAATGCACCTGTCAAGGTTTACAAGGGCCACATCCTCTCCTTTATCTGTATCAATGGCATTCATAGAACAAATTTCTTTGCAGGCAAAACATCCTGTACATTCATCAGCATCCACAAAAGCCTGGAAGTTGGAACTGACAATTTTTGCCGGTGCCTCAAAATCTCTTATATTTTTTAAAATCTGACAACAGCAGTCACAGCAAAGACAAATATTGATGGGTTTTTTTGCATTGGAAGGCTGGGCAACAAGTCCATGTTTCTCTGCCTCTTTGACAATATCCAAAGCTTTATCCTGGGATATGGTCCTTCCAATACCACGGCTTTCATAGATATAAGCACCCGAACCAAATATCAGACATGCTTCACTTATGTTATTACATCCTTTACCCATTATGGTATGTTCTTTTCGGCAGATGCACGGGGCCACAAGAATTTTTGATTGTGATTTGATGATATTTTCAACTTGTTCATAATCCATGATATTCAGATCTGTGTTAACGGATTTGGCAACGGGAATCACCCTGAGCTGCTGGGTTTTATTTTTATATTGGTTTTTTATAAGGTAAGGAACATATTCGTTAAAATCCTTGATCAGTTCCTTGGTCAGCCTGTTGACCTGGTATTCCCATATACCAACTACAAAATGAAGAAGCATGAATGTGTTTGCCCCGTTTCTGTTGATATGGATAATCAATCCTTTTTTACCCATTTCAATTAACAGGTTTTCAATTTCTTCAGGTTTTTTGCCGGCTCTTTGACCTATGGCTTCGGCTGTTTCCAACATCAAAACAAGACTAAGGGCAAGTTTGGCCTCTTGTTTTGTAAAAAGCTGTTTTAAAATTCTAAGTTCCACCCCAGACTCAGTTTCAGGAAAACCGCTGGGAGTATTATCAAGGTGAATGGCAAGTTTTTTGTAAATATCTTTCATAGTGTAAATCTCCGATAGTCTATTAGCCATGCCCGAACACGGGTTTCCGGTCAGGCATTATTTAGTTTAAAATTTTTCCTATAATGTTCAGGTCTTTATCACACTGTTCAGGGATAAGATCAAGGATTTTTCCCCTGTGGTCATTTCCCTTTTTCAAAAAGACTGTCAGGTAGTTAGAGGTCACAGCCTTGAGCATGCCTGTTTTTGAGTCAGATTTATGCTGTACAAGACCCTCAAGTTTTTTGTTTAAATTATCAGCAATAAAAATCTTTCGTTTTGCTTTGTCAAGTTCCCTCATTTTGGCGCATCGGTTTTTAATAATTACAGGGTCGACTTTATTATCAAAATTATAGGCAGGGGTTCCTTTTCTGGCAGAAAACGGAAAGACATGAAGATAAGATATGGGGAGTCTTTTAATCAACTCATATGTATTTTCAAATTGTTTCTGGCTTTCTGAGGGAAATCCAATCAATGTATCTATGCCAATACCTGCGCTGGGAATTTTGTCATGAATTTTATGGATGATATCTTCAAACAATTCCACATTATAGGGCCGCCTCATTTTTTTTAAAATATCGTTATCTCCTGATTGCAGCGGAATGTGAAAATGGTCGCACAAAATATTATCTTTTTTTGCCAGATTAATAATGCCGTCATTAATCTCACCGGGTTCAATGGAACTGAGTCTAACCCTGTAAACAGGTTTTTTATCGTTTATTTTTTCAAGCAAGTGCAAAAGAGAGGATTTTTTTTTAAAGTCAAGGCCATACATTCCCGTATGGATACCTGTGATGATCACCTCTTTGAATCCTGAATCCTTAAGTTCATTTAAATGTTGAAAAACCTGTTTTTCAGGCATGCTTACGGAAGAGCCTCTGGCATAGGGAACAATACAATAGGTACAAAATGCATCACAGCCATCCTGTATCTTAAGGTATGCCCGAGTCATTTTTCCTTTTACAGCATGGTCAAAGCCTGAAAATGAATTTGAGTTGCCATGATCAGTTTTTTTAAACAGAAGGTCTGGTTTATTTCCACAATTTGAGGTGATGTGATTTGCAATTTTAATTTTGTCTTTATGACAGATAATTTGATCGATTCTATCAATTTTTTTTATCTGATCCGGTTCAGTCTGGGCATGGCAGCCTGTGACAATTATCTTTGCTTCGGGGTTTTCCCTCAAAATTTTTCGAATGGCCTGTCTTGACTGCATACTGGCCTTTGAGGTGACCGCGCAGGTGTTTATAATAAAAACATCAGTGTCTTTGTTTTTTGCGCCTTTTTTCCAACCTTGTTCTTCAAGGCTTGTGGCAATGCCGTCACTTTCATATTGATTGACTTTGCATCCCAGAGTTTGGATATAAAATTTTTTCATTGAATAATACCGGCTCCCAAGACTCGGGCATTTTTATAAAAAACCGCAGCCTGTCCCGGTGTAATAGCATTTTGTGGTTCTTCAAACACGATTTGCCCACAGGATTCTTTGATAGAAAGTGTTGACAGGGCACCTTTGTGGCTGTATCTGATCTTGGTTATAATATCAGTAATGTTTTTTTGTTTTGGAGAGTTCCAATTTATCTGGTCAATTTCAGCTTTTTTTTCAGACAGGTCCCTTTTAAAACAAACCTCAAGAATATTATTTTTCATATCAATTTTTTTAACATAATAGGGTTCACCTGCAGGGCAGTTGATCCCTCGCCTTTGTCCAATGGTAAATTTATGCAGCCCATTGTGACTGCCAATTATTTTTTTGTTCATATCCACAATATTACCCGGACTAGGAGCCAGTCCCTGTTTTTTTAAAATAAAACCTGGAAAATTATTATCATGTATGAAACAGATGTCCTGGCTTTCTTTAGGATGGGCAGGAGCAAGATGCTTTGAAACGGCCAATCGTTTTACATCATTTTTTATCATCCCGGCTAGTGGAAATATAATTTTTTCAAGCTGATCACTGGATAACAGGGAAAGAAAATAGCTCTGGTCCTTTAATGGGTCAACTCCTTTTTCAAGATAGCAATAGGAAATTTTTTTTTCTGGGAATGAAATAGGATTTACAATAGTGGCATAATGGCCCGTAGCCAGAAAATCTGCACCCATATTTTGAGCTATTTTTAGAAGCTCTCCAAACTTTATCTCTTTATTACAGATAATACATGGGTTTGGGGTTTTACCTTCAAGATAGGTTTGGATAAAATATTGAACAACCTTTTCTTCAAATATATGGGAAAGATCAATGCATGTTACAGGGAACCCGAGTTGTTTTTCAAGATAGATAAGGTCTGCACGATCTTTTTCATAACCCGTTGTAAAATGAATTCCAAAGACATGCTTGTATTTATGTTTTAAAAGATATCCTGAAACAAGGGAGTCTACTCCTCCACTTAAAGCAATTGCTATAACAGGGTTTTTCATCCGATAACTTGTTGGGACTTTGAAGCAAACAGCCCCATAGCCCTTGTGGGGCAGGTCACCACACAAAGCTCGCAAACACTGCATTTTTCCTTGTCAAAAATAATTTCCATTTCCGGGCGTTTGATATAAAGGGCTTCAGTTGGACAGACTGCTGTGCAAGCCCCGCAATGAGTGCAGACCTCCTCATCTTTATATATTTGATGTTCAGGACTGGATATGGAAACCCCCTGGTCTTTTAAAAATTTTATGCCCTTATTAAATCCAGTTTTAGATGCTGAGGAAATTTCCAGCACCATATATCCTTCTTTTTTATTGGAAATTTTAGCGCTTAATATATTAAATAAAAGGTCATATTTTTTTGTTAACTGACAGACCAGAGCTTTTTGGGAAATTTCCGGTGGAAAAGTCAGTATTGTTATTTTAGAATACAATTAAAGTCCTCCAATTTTTATCCTGTAAGAATAATTTTCTTTGACAAAATCGATACATTAAGTATTATCGCTTACATGGTCAAGATTTATATTAACATCGCTTAGTTATATTATAAATACCATAGATAAACAATCTTGTTTTTAAGGTGTAAATTATGAACCGATTTGCATTTGAATTATCCAGTTATACACTTAAAACTTTTTCAGGTTTTTCAAAGGCAAATATCAAAATTTCGGGAAAAGACAATATACCCGATGGATCAGTTATTTTTACGGCCAATCATTTTACAAGAATAGAAACCATTTTTCTTCCCTATCACATTCATAATATCACCAAAAAGGAAATCTGGTCCCTTGCAGCATCAGAATTATTTGATTTGCCTGTTTTAAAGGGTGTCTTAAATAATCTGGGTGCAGTATCAACCAAAGATCCCCATAGGGATGAGCTCATTTTAAAAACACTATTGTCAGGTAATGTCCAGTGGATTATTTTTCCCGAAGGCATGATGGTAAAAAATAAAAAACTGATTAAAAGGGATCAGTTTGCTTTAAAGGATGAGGGATCAGTGAAACGACCCCATACGGGTGCCGCCACCTTGGCCATTCGCAGTGAATTTTATCGCGAGCGGATAAGAAGAATGAAAGTGTTGAACCCATCTGAATTTGACAGACTGGTCAATGTATTTGAAATAGAAAATATTGATCAGGTTCTTAATCAGGAAACCCACATCGTTCCTGTTAACATCACCTATTATCCTGCAAGGCCAAGGGAAAATATTTTAAGTAAAATCGCCCAGGTAGTCATGAAAGAACCTTCAAAAAGAGTAATGGACGAACTCATGACCGAAGGCAGTATGCTGTTTTCCAACGTGGATATCAATATCCGGTTTGGGAAGCCTGTGGATATTAAGACACATTTAATTGATCCTTATATTGAAAGCATGCTCACAGTAAAACGTAGAATCAGATTTGATGATGATATCAATGCAAAGCAGATTATACGGCAGTTTTCCGGCAAAATTATGGAAAATTATATGTCAGCCGTATATTCCATGACAAGTTTTAATTATGATCATGTTCTGGCATGCATCCTTAAGCATCTTCCATACAGGAAAGATGGCATTGACATATATGAGTTCAAATGTAAGGTTTTTTTCGCAATTTCATGGCTTGTGTCCAATAAAGCATATTTTGTATCTGATAATTTCCATGCAAATCAAATTCATCTTCTTACGGATGATCGCTTTAAACGGTTTGCCGATTTTTTTTCCATGGCTGAAAATACAAATGTTATCCAAATTAAAAAGGGTAAAATATTTAAAGATCAGACCAAATTTATTACCAAGTCAAATTTTCATACCATAAGGATTGAAAATCCCATTCTTGTCATGGCCAATGAAGTAGAACCGGTAAGAGAGGTTGAGGATCTTTTAAAAAAAATTGCTCAAAAATCAAATGATGAAATAATCAGCCTTGTAAAAGATAAAATTCTTGAAAAGACAAATATGGATTTTTCCAAAGATTACAATGATTATTTTAAAGAAGAAGAATCAAAGAAAAAAAGGATTGGAAGACCCTTATTTTTAAAACAAAAAGACAAAAGTGCAGGCGTCCTGCTGATTCACGGCTATATGGCAGCTCCTGAAGAGATGAAATCTTTTGCACAATATCTGCATAAAAAATCGTTCACCGTTTATGTGCCAAGGCTTAAAGGGCATGGGACAGCACCTGAAGATCTTGCTAAAACCAGTTATGATCAATGGATAGAATCTGTTGAGGAAGGCTTTGTTGTTTTAAAGCATACATGTAAGAAAATTATTGTCGGCGGTTTTTCAACGGGTGCAGGACTTGCTCTGGAATTATCCACAAGATTGGATGGTATCCAGGCTGTTTTTGCAGTTGCACCCCCAATGAAGCTTCAGGATTTAGGATCGTATTTTGTTCCGGCTATTGATGCCTGGAATGCCGTGTTAAAAAAGATTCATTTGGATACCATTGCAAAAGAGTTTATTGAAAATAATCCTGAAAATCCCCATATCAATTATTTAAGAAACCCTATTGCAGGTATTCATCAACTTGAAAAACTAATGGAGCAACTTGAGCCAAAGCTTAAAAATATTTATAAACCAGCCTTGGTTGTCCAGTCCAGAAAAGACCCTGTGGTGAATCCCAAGGGAACCCTTAAATTATTTGAACAGATAGGATCTGATATCAAAGAGTATTATATATTTGATTGTGAATGCCATGGGATTTTAATAGGGAAGGGTGCTAAAAGGATTTATAAAGCCATTGAAAATTTTATCAATCAATGGATTTAAGTTATTCCCGTAAAAAAACATGCTAACAGCTTCTTTCCATTACTATTTACCAACTATACATTATTGATAACCAACTATTATTACAAATGAATTTTGACTTTATTTTGCTATTTACTAATTTTGCCAACATTGGCATTTCTTGTAAATAGAGATTAATTCACTACGGATATAGATTTTGAACTGGTATTTATCAGATTTGGCAGTATTGCCATTTTTAATAAATAAGAAACAATTGACACTGGATTTTGATTCCACCTTAGTTTTTAACACTTTAATCTGCGGTTGGTCGCATATCTTGTAAATTTAAATGATATCCGACCGGATGAATTAAAAAAGCAGGCTCAATAATTCCGTATCAATATTTCTGCTATGGAGCGCGGCGGAATAGCCTTCAAGTGCAAGGCTTTGTTGGATGCTCCTTTTTATCCGACGATCAGCAAAACCACGTTTCCAAATATCTTGTCGCACCCGGTTCATTGGAACTTTATAGAAAAGAAAAAGCTTTGACAGAAACAGCTGCGTTGTTGGTATTAAGAAAAAAAGAATAGTTAAAATTCTGTCATTTTTTTGTTAAAAATAGGGGTTTATACCTATTTACAGGAGCAATTTTTTGTATTAGATAAACCTTGTTATAACAGAGCCTGTTAGTTTGCTTTTCATGTCGGGCATCTTCACTGTTGCTACAGACAAGCTACTTTAAATGAAGAACCTGGTTCGCCACTGGGTTTTTCGCTTTTTTTTTAATATTTGATAGCATTTAAACAAATTGTTATAGCAGGAATGCGTTTTCACCTGAGGTAATATTTAACTTGTTAAACCTTTTGACAGGAGGATTAAATGACTGAGAGTACAAGAACATCTGCGTTGGCAAGCCGACACCTTGCCCTGGGGTCTGACCTGGAAGACTGGAATGGAATGGGAACCGCCTGGAGCTACAGCAGCGATCCGTGTTATGAACATGACGCAGTCCGGAAGGCTGCCGGTCTCTTTGATATGTCAGGATTAAAAAAAATTCATGTAAAAGGAAAGGATGCAGAAGCAGTTGTTGATTATATCATAACCCGGGACATGACCCAAATCGTCCCCGGCCAGTCTGCATACGGCCCCATTCTCACAGATGAGGGAATGATAGCCGATGATGCCATTATCGCAAATATGGGTGGGAACGAATATATCGTGGTTCATGGCGGTGGTTCCACCATGGAACTGCTGGAGGAAACCGCCAAAGGCAAGGATGTCACATGTGAGTTTGATGATGACCTCCACGATATTTCCCTGCAGGGGCCTAAAGCTCTTGAATTGCTGGATGCCCATACTCCCATGGATCTTTCGTCCCTGAAATATTTTCACCAGAAAAAAACCAAGTTATTCGGTCACTCCTGCATCATTTCCCGTACTGGTTACTCAGGAGAACGGGGATATGAAATTTTTGCTGTGGCAGACGTGGTTTGTGACCTCTGGGACAAGATCCTGGAACATGGAAAAGAGATTGGCGTTATGCCCTGTTCTTTTACAGCTCTGGACAAGGTCAGAATCGAAGCTGCCCTGCTTTTTTACGGATATGATATGAGCGAAGAAAACACTCCCTGGGAAGTGACACTGGGCTGGTCTGTCAGTGCCCGGAAGGGTGATTTTCGGGGCAAAGAGGCTGTACTCGCTGCCAAGGGCAGAGAGAAGGTAAACCTGGTCGGCATCTCAATTGACCATGATGATATGTTGGCCGGCGGCGAAAAATTGCTGCTGGATGGAAAAGAAGTCGGGTCGGTTCTCAGCCCGGGCTATTCTCACCGCATGAAAAAATCCCTGGCCCTGGTCCATGTCATCCCGGAAGCTGCCAAAGCAGGCACCAACCTGACAGTAAAGGGCGACGATGTTAATTACGCTGCCCTTATCGAGCGCACTCCTTTTTATGATCCGGAAAAAACTCGTACCCATCAATAAATAGCTCAAGCAGTTCCAACCGCCCTGGTGTTATTCACAAGGGCGGTTGGATTGATATAATGGGATTAAGGTTAAACTTTTGGAGATTAAAGCTTTATGATACGTCTATTTAAAATAATCATATTAACCTTTTCAATCTTTTTCGTCTTATATTTTTCAATATCTGCAACGCCAGCGTTGACAGGGTTAGAAGTGATTATAAAAGTTAAAAAATGTAATTTGAGAAGTACACCTGACACATCTAAAAAGAATGTTGTCATAGTTTTATCTGAAGGCGATAAAGCGATGATATTCAATACTAAATTAGTCAAAGAAAACCTATGGTATCAGGTTAGAACACCTATGTATATTGGATGGGTATCAGCGTCTCTGACGATCTTGGATGAAAAATCAATTGATTTTAATCTATCAGATTTGATCTATAAAAAAGTCTCTTTTGATTTAAACAATTATTACCCTGCAAAATATTTCAATTTATACCAAAAGATTAAGAACTATTATTCTGAAAAAGAATTTAATGCTCTTTTCTTAAATATGAAAGATATTAAACCAGAAGGCAAATATTTAGAAAAGCTTGTCTTTACAGCATCTCCCTTATCCACTAAAAAACAAAATAAGCAGCATAAGGATTGGGTTCCTATTTTAGTTAACGAAGAATCTATTAAAAAAGGAAAGGATTTTTATGAAGAGCATAAACAGTACTTTGAATATGCTGAAAAGGAAACAGGTGTAGCAACAAGTGATATTATCGCCATCCTGAACTGGGAATCTCGGCTTGGGAAATATAAAGGTGAATATGATGTATTTAAAATTTTCACAAACCAATACTTCCATATTGATGAAATTGAATTTGAATTATTTCAAACAGGCCATTACAAAAAAGATGGTGCAATGAAAAAAACTGATGCCCTGAAACGGATCAAGAAGATTAAAAAAAGAGCATTTAATAATTTTTCTCAATTATTGATCCAGGCTAAAATCAGAGGATTTGATCCAAAAACAGTTAAAGGATCATGGGCTGGTGCAATAGGTATACCTCAATTCATGCCAGCATCAATGAAATATGCTGTTGATGGTGACAAAGATGGTAATGTTGATCTCAATACCATTCCTGATGCTATATCGTCTGTCGCTAACTATCTAAAAAAACATAAATACAAAGAGCGAGGAAGGGAATATGCATTTAGACGTTACAATCCCAATGATATGTATGTCAGGGGTGTTAATCTTTATTCAGAGAAGTTTCTTATATCCTCAGTATTGGAATAGATGAGTACAAAGACAGTTCCACATTTCGTTTTAATGTTGTCGACTGTGGAAAAAAATAAAAAAAAGCCGTAAGTCATTGAGTTAGACTTACGGCTTTTAGGGACAAGATAATTACAAGAGTTTATTTATTCTTCAACAATCATCATGGTAGCAGGATCAAGCCTGTATCTTTGATCGATTCTGTCGCCGTCTTTAAGAATAACTGCTTCTATTTTATCTTCCACTGGCTGAAGGAAAATGGCTTTATCAAATCTTTCTTTATTGGCATCAAGTTGAATCGGATATCCATTGGAAGTTAATTTTTCTTCCCTATGACTCTTCATGGAGAACCAGATAAAAATAGAAAATTCACTATTTAATTTTTCAAGTTCCTCAAGAGTGACTGAAATATCTTTGTCAAAATTTAATCCGTCAATAATCATTGTGGAAGGTAAGGGGAGATTTGCTTTTTTAAAACTTTTAAGATAATCCCTGATCTTTTGAGTATCAAAGGTGGATTCATTATAGCTTATACCAACCTTGTTGAGGTTGATATCTTCCCAGAGCCTGACAGCTTTCTGGGGATCAACATACCCGATATTGTCCACAAGGTTTGTAAACCCTTCATTATATCTTAAGTTTATTTTTTCAATGGGATCATCAAGGCTGATATGGAGTATTTTTTCATCACTTAACAATTGAACCAACGAAATCTGAACAAGAAAACTGGTTTTTCCAACACCGGCCCTTGAAAGGACAGCACCGAATTTACCATCTTTTATATTTTCAATCCCAATGGTTTTTGAAATCGGGCTTTTAGAAATGAGATCTTTTTTTAGCATATTTCCTCTCTTTATATAAAGGTCTTATTATTTTTTTGTTTTTTCTTCTATTTTTTTTCTGGCAATTTCTTCAGCAATGGATAGGGGTACCTGTTTGTATGTTGAAAACTCCATTGTAAACTGGGCTTTCCCCTGGGTAGCAGATCTAAGAACTGTGGAAAATCCAAACATGTCAGATAATGGCACCTGGGATTCTACCACTGACATGACACCTTCTTCCTGTGACCCCTGAATAATACCTCTTCTTTGATTAATAAGGCCCATACAGGCCCCTTGGAATTCATTGGGCGTTTCAATAACAACCTTCATGATGGGTTCCTTAATGACCGGTTTTGCTTTGTTGTATGCCTCAAGAAAGGCTCCCCTTGCTGCAGCTTTGAATGCCATCTCAGAAGAGTCGACAGCATGAAATGCACCATCGTCAATAGTGACTTTAATGCCGGTAACAGGAAATTCAAGTTTAGGGCCTTTATCCATGCATCCTTGAAAACCTTGTTTACAGGCAGGAATATACTGGGTGGGGATCCTGCCCCCTGTAATTTTATTTACAAATTCAAATTCATCATCATGTGGTTCCATAAATCCGGCCACACGGCCAAATTGTCCTGCACCGCCAGTCTGTTTTTTATGGGTATAGTTAAAAGGTGCTTTTCTGGTAATGGTTTCTCTGTATGCAACTCTTGGTTTGCCTGTTTCAACTTCTGCACCATATTCTCTTTTCATTCTCTCAACATAGACTTCAAGGTGAAGTTCACCCATACCCTGAATAATGGTATCACCGGTTTCATGATCCACATAGGTTTTGAATGTCGGATCTTCCTTGGTAAACCTGTTGAGCGCTTTGGACATGTTAATCTGGGCTTTGTTGTCCTTTGGTACGATGGAAAGAGATATAACAGGCTCCATAATATGCATTGCAATCATGGAATAATTGATAGTTGGTGATACAAATGTGTCACCTGAGGCACAGTCAACTCCGAACATAGCACCAATATGACCTGCCGGGATGGCTTCTACCTCTTCTGTTTGAGATGAATGCATTCTGATCAGACGACCTGCTTTAAATTTTCTCCCATCTCTTGTATTAGTTAATGTATCACCTTTATTAATACATCCTTGATAGACCCTTATATAAGTCAACTGACCATATTGCCCGTCTTCCAGTTTAAATGCCAATGCCACTGTTGGTTTGTCAAAGCTGCTTTCAAGAATAACCATTTCTTCATTATTGTCTATATCAAGGGCTTCATTTTCAATATCAAGAGGGGAGGGAAGATAGCTGATAACAGCATTCAGCAAAGGTTGAACAGCTTTATTCTTATAGGCAGAACCAAGAAATACCGGGGTCATCTGCCTTTCAATGGTACCTGTTCTAACAGCAGTCATGATTAATTCTTCAGTGATGGGTTTTTCTTCAAGAATGGCATCTGTGAGTTCTTCAGAAAATAAAGAGACCGCATCTATCATTTCTTCCCGTGCTGTTTGAGCTTGTGTCATCATTTCAGTGGGAATATCTTTGGTTACAAGTATTTCTCCATTGTCACCTTCAAAATAATAGGCTTTCATGGCAACAAGATCAACAACACCCTCGTGTTTGTCTTCAAGTCCTATTGGAAGTTGCATCATAACTGAATTATGGCCCAGTTTATTCCTTAGCTGCCCGCTCACCTTGGCTGGATTGGCGCCGGATCTGTCACATTTGTTAACAAAGGCAATGCAGGGAACCTTATACCGTTTCATCTGCTGGTCCACAGTTATGGACTGGGATTGAACTCCGGATACAGAGCATAGAATCAGAACAACTCCATCAAGAACCCTTAAAGACCTCTCAACCTCTACTGTAAAATCTACATGGCCCGGAGTATCGATAATATTGATATTATGGCTATCCCATTCACAATAAGTGGCAGCCGATGCAATGGTAATTCCTCTTTCTCTCTCAAGTTCCATGGAATCCATGACAGCGCCTGCGCCGTCCTTACCTCTGACTTCATTAATTTTATGAATTTTATCGGTATAAAATAAAATTCTTTCGGTCAGTGTGGTTTTCCCGGAGTCAATATGAGCACTGATTCCGATATTTCTTACTTTTTCCAGATTTCTGATCATTTTAAAATTATCCTTTGAATATAAAATTTACTTATCAAACAATTTTAGAATGCAATTGTTGTCAAAGGCTTTCCTGTATTTAAATATTGCTAAATTATTGCGATTTTGTTAGTGTGATCCTGAAGTTAAACCCAGCTCATGAAAGCGAAAATAATATATTTAACTTACTAATTTGTCAAGTAAAAATTATTGATGACTCATATTTTATCTAAACAATCCATCAAAGACTTTAAAAATTACATAATTAATGGATCAAATGACCTGGGAATCAAGGTTGCTGATCACCAGGCCGATTTGATGATCCTTCATGCAAAAGAGCTGATGGCATGGAATAAAAAAATAAATCTTACTGCTATTAAAGAACCTTTATCCATTGCGGAAAAGCATTTTATCGATTCCATTGCAGCAGATTCTTTTTTAGGAGATGAGAATACTCTCATTGATATGGGCTCAGGCGGAGGGTTCCCTGGTATTCCCATTAAAATTATGAGACCTTCATTAAAAATTGTTCTCATTGATTCATCCAGGAAAAAAATAAATTTTTTAAAACATGTCATACGAATATTGCACCTGAAAAATATTGAGGCCGTCCATTCAAGGGTTGAAGACCTTCAAGAAAATGAAATATATAAAAATAAATTTGATGCTGTTATATCAAGGGCTTTTACCAATCTTTCAAATTTTGTAAACTTAGGTTCTCCTTTTGTCAGTGAAAAGGGAACACTTTATGCCATGAAAGGAAAGCATGCAAAAAAAGAGATAACATCTGCCATTTCAGATAAATTTGCCTTAAAAACAGATCACTACCTTTTGCCATTTGAAAAATCAGACCGGTATATGATAAAATTAACAGCAAATAATATTAAATTGTAAATCACCCAAAGTAATAATGAACAATGCATTCATTTATTAAAAATCAATTACGTTTTGTATGAGTAAACAAAAGACAGAGCAAAGCAATCTTTAATTAATCTATTAAAGTTTTGAAAAACTATTGAGGCTCAAGCCCTGGAAAACATTTTTCAAAAAGGGGGTATAGCAAGATCTATATATTTTTTTAACGCTTTTTTGGTTGTGTCAAAGGCTAGTTGATCCCAGGGTATTTCATTTTTTTTAAATTCATCAATTGACATTGATTCATGGCAGGCTCTTATGGTTCCTCCTGTTATATCACTCTTGTACACGATTATTATATTTGCTTCTCCAGGATAGGAGTAGGTTCCAAGCAGGCAATTAATTTTACTGTGCAATCCTGTTTCTTCAAAAAATTCACGTTTTGCAGCCTCTTCAAGGGTCTCTCCTCTGTCCACAAATCCTCCCGGAAGAACCCAGTATCCTTTTTTGGGCTCTTTGTTCCGCCTTTGAAGCACGATCCCTTTACTGGTCTCTGCAATGGTGCAGGCCACAAGTTTAGGATCAAGGTAGAAAATAAATTCACAGGCCTTGCACACAAGCCTTTCAGGTTCATTTTGTATAAGTTGCTTTTTTATAAAATCCCCCCTGCACAAGGGACAAAATTTATATATGCTTTTTTTATTCATAGAACCCTCATATTGATATTCCTTGTTATTTCTTGACATTTTACCGGTTTAGCCTTACAAACACAAGTTCAACTATTGAATTTCAACTGATCCGAATATCGGAGGAATAATGGATTATAAAAAAACTTTAAATCTGCCTTCAACAAAATTTGCCATGAAGGCCAATCTCCCGCAACGAGAACCCCAGTTGTTAAAAGAATGGAAAGAAAAGAAAATTTATCAGAAATTAAGAGAACAATCCAAAAACAGGAAATCTTTTATCCTTCATGATGGCCCTCCCTATGCAAATGGTCATTTGCACATGGGACACGCTATTAATAAAATCCTAAAGGACATTATTGTCCGATCCAGGCAAATGGCTGGATTTAATGCGCCTTATGTTCCGGGATGGGATTGTCACGGCCTTCCCATTGAACATAACGTAGATAAAAAGCTGGGTAAAAAGAAAAAAGAGATGACAGATGTTCAAGTCAGAAGAGAGTGCCGATCTTATGCTGCTAAATTTGTGGAAATTCAAAAAAAGGAATTCCAACGCTTCGGTGTTATGGGAGAATGGGATAACCCTTATCTGACAATGAATTACCCCTATGAAGCCAGGATTACCAAAGAATGTGGAGAGTTTGCTTTGGCCGGGGATATGTTTTTAGGTAAAAAACCCATTTACTGGTGCTGTAATTGTCAGACAGCCCTTGCAGAGGCAGAAATTGAATATCATGACCATACATCTCCTTCGATTTATGTGAAATTTCCAGTAAAAGATGATCTATCCGATATTTTGCCGGATGTTATGGAAGACATATTTATCGTGATCTGGACCACAACCCCATGGACTATTCCAGGCAATCTGGGTGTCTGCCTGCATCCTGATTTTGTCTATGTGGCAGTCAAGACCGAAAATCAGGGGGTCTTGATTATTGCAAAGGATCTGGTCGACCAGGTAATGGGAACTCTTGGGTTTGAAAACTATATAGTTCTCAAAGAAATTTCTTCCAGGGATCTTGAAAATAAAAAATGCAGGCACCCGATATATGACAGGGATTCATTAATCATTATAGGAGACCATGTAACTCTTGAAGCCGGTACAGGCTGTGTTCATACAGCGCCTGGACATGGTACGGATGATCATATTGCTGGTAAAAAATATGGACTGGAGTGTTATTCTCCGGTTGAAGATAATGGTGTGTTTTCAAAGGACGTTGAGTATTTTGCCGGTGAATTTATTTTTAAAGCAAATATCAGCATTAATGAAAAACTTGACAGCTTAAATCTTCTATTAAAAAACGAGAACATGTCCCACTCCTATCCCCATTGCTGGCGATGTAAAAAACCGGTTATATACAGGGCAACGCCACAATGGTTTATCTCCATGGATAAAATGGGACTTCGCCAGAAAACTCTTGATGAAATCAATAATGTCCAGTGGATTCCGACCTGGGGTCGTGAAAGAATTTATTCCATGATAGAAAATAGACCTGACTGGTGTCTTTCAAGACAGCGATCCTGGGGTGTTCCCATTCCGGTATTCCATTGCAAAGATTGTAAAGAGGTCTATGTCACAAGGGAATCTGTAGATAAAATACATGCATTATTCACGGAACATTCCTCTGATATCTGGTTTGACAAAGATGCCAAATTTTTAATGCCTGAAGGTGCTAAATGTGAGAAATGCAGTTCAACTGAATTTACAAAAGATCATAATATCCTTGATGTCTGGTTTGATTCCGGAGTAAGTCATGCAGCAGTTCTAGATGAAAGACAGGGGCTTAGCCGCCCCGCAGACATGTATCTTGAGGGAAGTGACCAGCATAGAGGATGGTTTCACTCTTCTTTGCTGACCGGGGTCGGAAGAACAGGAAAAGCACCTTATAAAGCTGTTCTCACCCATGGATTTGTTGTAGATGAACACGGCAAAAAAATGTCTAAGTCTGTGGGAAATGTTGTTGCCCCTGAATCGGTTATTAATCAGTATGGCGCTGATGTTTTAAGGCTTTGGGCTGCTTCGGCCGATTATAAGGGAGATATAAGCATCTCTAATAATATTATCAAACAATTGTCCGATGCATATCGCCGTATAAGAAATACCTGCAGATTCATGCTTGGCAATTTCTCAGACTTTGATCTTGCAACTGATCTAAGATCATTAAAAGATATGTCCGGGCTTGACCGGTTTATTCTTCACAGACTGCATCATGTGGTAAATCGTGCACTTATCTCTTATGAAAAGTATGAATTCCATACCATTTATCATACTTTGCATAATTTTTGTGTGGTTGATCTGTCCTCGTTCTATCTGGATATTATCAAGGACAGATTGTATACATCTCCTGCAGATGACCCACTTAGACGTGATGCTCAGACCGTCATGTTTATCATTCTGGATGCTATTGTAAAAATCATGGCACCTATTCTGCCTTTTACATCAGATGAAATTTACCAGCATATGCCTAAAGATTCGGGCCATAAGGAAAGTATTCATCTTGATTCCATGGTTGAACTAGATAAAGAATGGGAAGATAAGGAACTTGCTGATGTTTGGGAAAACATAAGAAGTCTGAGGGGTGAAGTTACAAAAGCTTTGGAAGAGGCAAGAATTAATAAATTAATCGGTCACCCTTTGGATGCTGCTCTTGAAATTAAGTTGCCGGATACCATTTTAAAAGAGCATGTTGAAAATTTAAAAGAAAACCTCAATGATATTTTTATTGTATCCAGTGTTGTGATTGTTGATACAATTGATGATAGGGCCTATAAAGCCAATGAGATTGAGGGTCTGTCCATTAAAGTAAATAAAGCAGCTGGGAAGAAATGTGACCGGTGCTGGAGGTTTGATGACAGCATCGGAATGGATGTGGTTCATCCCACTGCTTGTTCCCGATGTGTAACAGCTCTAAAAAAGATAATGTAACCTAAAGGTCACACGTAAATTGAGCCTGATTTCTCTGAAAAGAAAAATATGGATTCGTCTGGGCCTGGTCAGCGGATTTGTCATCTTAGCTGACCAGATCACAAAATATATTATAAAAATAAATTTATCTTTATATGATACAATCATTGTAATAGAAAATTTTTTTAATATTATTTATATCCTGAATCCGGGAGGAGCCTTTGGCTTTTTGGCTTCTGAGTCCCTGGAAATTAGAAAATTTATTTTCCTTTTCATGTCATCTCTGGTGGCTTTTTTTGTTTTATTTTGTTACAAAAAGTGTGCTTTAAACCATGTTTTTCTTTCCTATGGCCTGGCCCTGATTTTTGGCGGTGCCATAGGAAATCTCATTGATCGATTCAGGTATGGCAAGGTTGTGGATTTTCTTGATTTTTATACAGGTTCTGCCCATTGGCCGGCATTTAATATTGCCGACAGTGCCATCAGCGTTGGAATGGGAATATTGATATATCATATCCTGCTTAATAAAATTCCTGATTTTTAATTCATATGCATCCTGTTCTCTTAAATATCGGGAATTTTAATCTTTATACCTATGGTCTTTTTGCTGCCCTGGGCTTTATGACAGCCGTATGGGTTTCTCAAAAAAATGCAGCCACTCATGATATCTCGCCCCAGGCTGTCACAGATATTTTTTTTGTTATTCTGGTATCTGCTCTTTTCGGAGCCCGTCTTTTGTATGTATTGATCAATTTTAACAATTACAAAGACAATTGGCTGGATATTTTCAAGATCTGGAATGGAGGCCTGGTTTTTTTTGGTGGATTTCTTGGAGCAGTTATTGCATCTTTTATTTACATGAAGATGCAAAATTTCAATACCTGGAAAACGGCTGATCTCCTATCACCAGGTGTCGCACTGGGCCATGCTCTTGGAAGACTTGGATGTTTTTTTGCAGGATGCTGCTATGGCAAAATCTGCGATCTGCCATTTGCTATAAAGTTTACAAATCCTGAAAGCCTTGCCCCTCTTGAGGTTTATTTGCACCCGACCCAGATTTATTCGGTGTTGTCAAATTTCATCTTATTTTTTATTCTTATGGGGATACAGAAAAAAAAGAAATTTAATGGTATGGTATTTTTAACTTATATCATGCTTTATTCTTTGTTCAGGTTCATTATTGAATTTTTTCGGGGGGATTTTAGAGGAAATTTTATTTTTGATTCCATTTCCATGTCACAGGGAATAGGGCTGATGGTTTTTTTTATCGCCCTTATTATTTTAATTAAACAATTGCGGCCTTTTTATGGTTCAAAATAAAAATACGCTTAAACATAATCGATTAGACGCATTTTTAACGTCTGTTCAGAAAAAGGATATCCCGGATCTGGTTTTGATTTATGGGGAATCTTTTCTGGCAAAACAAGCCTTTAAAACCTTGTCTTCTTTCCTGCTGGGAAATGATAACAACCAGTTTGCCCTGGAAACCCTTGAGGGCGGTTCTGTTTCAATGGGAGATATTATTGAACAGGTATCCACTTTTTCTCTTCTAGTTTCAAAAAAAATCGTGACCATCAAAAATGCTCCTTTGTTTCAAACACACCAGAAAAATCAGGAGTTCAGTTTTTCACCATCAGACCTTGATCGCCTGATTGATTTTATTGAAAAAGGGATTCCAGAAAATCATTATCTGATATTGACAACTGCTCAGGTTGATAAAAGAAAGAAGATATATAAAAAAATCGCAGACAAAGGTTTAATTATTGACTGCTCTGTTGCCCAGGGTGCAAAAAAAGCAGACCTGGATGAACAGAGATTTGTTTTGCAGAGTATTACAGACCAGATCCTGTCAAAATCCAGAAAATCTTTAGATAATAAAGCCTTTCATGCTCTTGTGGAATTGACAGGATTTAATCTTGATCTTTTATCCCAGAATTTAGAAAAGCTGATTGCCTATTCCGGGAAAGCTAAGATTATTTCATTTGCAGATGTAAACGCTGTTGTAAAAAGGGATAAAAAAGATCCTATTTTTAATTTAACCAATGCAGTTATGGTCAAAGATGTTAAAAATGCTCTTTTTTACCTGGATTCTCTTTTTAATGAAGGATTCCATCCATTACAGATATTAAAATCATTTGAAAATTTAATTCGAAAACTTATCCTGGTGAAATGCTTAACGCAAAAATTTTATAAAAATAATAAAATACATCTGAAAACTCTTAATTTTAATTCATTTAAGTTAAGTGTTCTTCCAAAAATCATTCATCATGATAAACAGACAAAAATAATTATAGAAGATCGGGAAAAATATCTTTCAAAAGAAGATTCAAACAAAAAAACGAAAATAGTAAATGATCTTTTCCTTGCACCGAATCCACAAAATTCCTATCCTGTTTTCCAGATATTTCAAAAATCTGAAAACTTTTCACTAAATGAACTGAATCAAGCATTAATTTTTTTCAGTGACCTGGATTATCGACTAAAGTCCACATCTTTTGATGCAAAGACAGCCATTGAAAACTTTATCATCAAAATTTGCAGTAAAGGAGGGTTTGAACGTGATACGGAGAAATACTAAAATCATTGCCACTATTTCTAATTTAAATTGTTCCCAGGAATTTATTAAAGGACTTTTTTGGGCTGGTATGAATGTTGTCCGGCTGAATACAGCTCATATGACACATGATGATGCGCTTCAAGTGATAAAAAATATAAGACAGGTGGCTATTAAAATTGGGATTCTTTTAGATACAAAAGGCCCTGAGATAAGAACCTGCGATAATGATAAGCCCCTTTTTGTAAAATACGGGGATATCATTAAAATTAAAGGGGCTCCTGAAGAAAGGTCAAAGGGGGATGTCATTTGCGTCTCTTATGAGCAATTTGTAAAAGATGTTCCAATGGGAAGTTCCATATTGATTGATGATGGATATATTGCACTTGCAGTAATGGAAAAAACAGATGAATATTTAATCTGTTATGTGGAAAATGATGGTGTCATCAATGCTCGAAAAAGTATCAATATCCCATCTGTCCATGTTAAACTTCCAGCATTGAGTGAAAAAGATAAGGGCTTTATCAGGTTTGCAGCTGATCATCGTCTGGATTTCATTGCCCATTCTTTTGTTAGAAATAAAAATGATGTTATTGCAGTACAAAAAATTCTGGATGAAAAGAAATCTACCATAAAAATTATAGCAAAAATTGAAAATTTAGATGGGGTTCAAAATCTGAATGAAATTCTTGATCATGCCTATGGGGTGATGATAGCAAGAGGGGACCTGGCCGTTGAAATTCCAACTGAGCAAATCCCGTTAATTCAAAAAAAGATTGTCAAAACCTGTATTGAAAAAAGGAGACCGGTTATTGTTGCCACTCAGATGCTGCATTCCATGATTGAATCCCCCAGACCCACAAGGGCTGAAGTCTCTGATGTTGCAAATGCCTGCCTGGACCGCGTGGATGCACTCATGCTTTCAGGAGAAACCGCCAATGGGAAATATCCTGAAGTAGCTGTCAGAACCATGGCCAAGATTGCCAAGGAAGTCGAGGATAAAAAAAGCAGCTATGTTAATGTTCCCTATTCCATTGATAACACGATAACCGCTTACCTTGCCAAGGCGGCAGTAAAGGCCTCTTTAAGATTGGAAACAAAAGGAATTGTGGCGGATTCTTTCTCTGGAAGGTCCATTCGTGCCCTTGCTGCTTACCGGGGAGACAGTCCCATATATGCTCAGGTCTATAACCGCCAGGTCATGCGGCAGTTATCTCTATCTTTTGGTGTATTTGCCGACTATGTTCAAATGGATGTGAACAGTATAAAGCCATTGAAAAAAGCCGTTTCCAGGCTGGTGGAAGAAAAATGTTTTAAAGATGATGATTTGATCATTGTCCTTGCCGGCAGCTTTGGCATGAGACATGGTGCATCATATATTGAAATCAGTACAGCCCAAAATTTTAAAAAAAGACAAACCTAATAAAATAGATCCTGGGCATTATAAGAACTTCGAACAAAAGGTCCTGCCGCCACTTTTTTAAAGCCAATCTGTCTGGCTTTTTTTTCAAGCTGTTTAAATTCTTCCGGAGAATAATATTTTTGAACTGCCAGGTGGGCTTTTGTGGGTTGAAGATATTGACCAAGGGTTAATATATCACAGCCTGCCTTAAAAAGGTCCTCCATGGTCTGTTCAAGTTCTTCAATTCTTTCTCCTAAACCTAGCATGATCCCTGATTTGACAGGCATTGACGCTTTAATGGCTTTTACATTTTTGAAAAGATCAAGTGATTGCTGATAATTGGCTTCCGGTCTTGCAGTTGAGTAAAGAGATGGAATCGTTTCAATATTGTGATTCACTACATCTGGATTTGCAGATACAACTATTTTTAATGCTTCTATATTCCCTTGGAAATCAGGAATTAAGACTTCTACTTTTGGATTGTTCGGCAGGGTGTTTTTAATGGCTTTGATGGTATTTGCAAAATGGGCAGCACCTCCGTCTTCAAGGTCATCCCTTGTAACAGAGGTAACCACAACATACTTTAAATTTAAATCAAGAGCTGCCTTGGCAACTCTCATGGGTTCGTCTTGATCAAGAGGCAGGGCAGGGGCAAAGCCAATATTGCAAAATCTACAATTGCGTGTGCAATTGGAACCTAAGATCATAAAGGTAGATGTATCTTTGGAATAGCATTCAAACATATTTGGGCAGTTGGCTTCCTGGCATACTGTATTCAGCCCGGCTTTTGAAATAAGGTTTCTTACCCGTTGATAATCACCTCCCCTGGGAAGTTTTTTCTTAAGCCATGACGGTTTTCTTATTTGTTTTGTTTCACTATACATTCGTGCACCCATTTTTCATAAAATTAAAATTCATCTTAAATTTCATTGTAATTGTTCAGCCCGTCAAAAAAAAAATCCCTAAAGCCCTGTCTGATGTATATTTGCAGGAGGTTAAGCGAATAGCCTCGAAACAAATATCCATCAGATAGGGCGGATTCAAGTGTAAGAGCTGAATAATTACATTTCATTTATAATTAAATCATTAGTGTTGGCGACAGATTTTAAATCGGTTTTTTTATAGTCAAATACAGATGAAAAATGTTTGACAAAAGCAATTTTTATTTGATCCATTGAAATAGTAGATTCGTTAATACTGCAACACGATTCAGATTTAAGTTTTTCTTTTTTAATGGATGTCATGGATACATTGGCAAGCCCACAGGGGTTGATCCATGAAAAGGGTTCAAGATCAAGATTGATATTCATGGCAAGGCCATGAAAGGAGATTCCTTTTTTAATTGAAATACCGACGCTGCCAATCTTAGAATTTTGAACCCATATACCATGATTCCTTTGGTCTCTGTTTGCATTAATACCAAAATCAGCAGCTGTTCGTTTCATGATCTCTTCAAGGCCATGAACAAATTCTTTTACACCAATTTTATTTCGTTCAAGGTCAACAATGGGATACATAACTGCCTGGCCCGGGCCATGATAAGTGATGTTTCCTCCGCGGTCTGTTTGAACAACATCAATTTTTTTAGCAGCTAAAAATTCTTTGGAAACACTTAAATTTTCTTTTCCGCCTCGTTTACCAAGTGTGAAGACAGGAAAATGTTCCACAAAAAAAATTTGATCTATAATAAGACCAGTATCGATCTTGGCGTTTAATGCTTGAATCTGTAGATCAAGCGCTCTTTTGTATTCTAAAATATTAAGATCTATAAATACGGCAGAGCGCTTTTTTATGTTTATCCTCTCAGACATGGTTTTCTTGCTGCTGCAACTTCATCTAACCGTGTAACTTTTGTCTTATGGGGTGCTTTTTTAAGCTTTTCAGGATTTTCTTGGGCCTCTTTGGCAATAGCTTTTACCGCAGAAATAAATTGATCAATATCTTCTTTTGATTCAGTTTCCGTGGGTTCCACCATAAATGCTGAGTCAACAACCAGAGGGAAATAAACAGTGGGGGGATGAAATCCATAATCAAGGAGCCTCTTTGCCATATCCATCGTAGTAATGTGATATTCTTTTTGAAATTCATCATTAAAGACACATTCGTGCATGCATGGATAATCATAGGGAAGATTCAAAGTGCCTTTTAAACTTTCCTTGACATAATTTGCATTAAGGACAGCTAATTTACTGGCATCTGTAAGCCCTTTGCCTCCCATGGAAAGGATATAGGCGTAGGCTCTTATCATGACACCAAAATGTCCATAAAAAGTATGAAGCCTGCCCATAGTATCAGAAAAATCTGTAACAAGTTTATAGGAATCCAGCTCTTTTACAATCCTTGGAACAGGTAAAAAGGGTTCAAGGGTTTTACCCACTGCTACTGGTCCTGATCCAGGGCCTCCTCCCCCATGGGGGGTTGAAAAAGTCTTGTGAAGATTAAAGTGAAGAACGTCAACACCGATTTCTCCCGGCTTGACAATGCCCATTATGGCATTCATGTTGGCACCATCACCATATACAAGTCCGCCTTTTGAATGGACAATATCTGCAATTTCTTTGATATTGGATTCAAAAAGGCCCAGGGTATTGGGGTTGGTTACCATTATACCGGCCGTTTCCTCATCCATGACGGCTGCAACAGCTAAAGGTTCAAGTATTCCATTGTCCCCGGATTTGATATTAATGGAATCATAACCGCAAAGGGATGCACTGGCAGGATTAGTGCCATGTGCTGTATCAGGAATAATAATCTTAGAGCGTTGTTTGCCCATTTTTGCATGATATGCATGAATCATGAGCATGCCGGCAAGTTCGCCATGGGCACCGGCAGCAGGCTGAAGAGTTACTGCATCAAACCCGGTCAGCTTTGCCAGGTATTGCTCAAGGTTGTACATCAATTTTAATGCACCTTGGGAAAACTCTTCTCCTGCAAAGGGGTGAGCGCCGGCAAATCCCTGGCGGGCAGCCTGCACCTCATTGGTTTTAGGATTATATTTCATAGTGCAGGATCCAAGAGGATACATGCCTGAATCCACTCCAAAGTTCCACTGAGAAAGGCGGGTATAATGTCTAACCACATCCAGTTCGGACAGTTGGGGAAGCTCTGGTGCATCACCTATAAGGTCTTTTTCAAGATCTGCCCTTTCTACATCCGGTTTTGGCAAAGATACTGCGCATCGGCCCTCACGGCTTTTATCCCAAAGCAAAGGTTCATTGAAAATAAGACCGCTTGTTCCAGGTTGCTTATTCATTCTTGCACCTCCTTTGCCAATTGATCAATGTCGCCTTTTGATATTTTTTCTGTTGCACAGAATAGATAATGATTTTTAAGTCCAGGATAAAACTTATCAAGACGCATTCCTGCAAATATACATTTGTCATTAATCAAGGCAGTTCTCTTTTGTTCAAAACTAACAGGCGCTTTCATAACAAATTCATTAAAAAATGGAGTTTCAAAAACAGACTCAAACCCAGCCTTTTCAAGGCTTGTTTTTAGATATACTGCTTTATCATGGTTTTGTTGGGCAATTTCCCTGATACCGATTTTTCCCACAGTGGCAAGGTAGACAGCAGCTGTCATTGCATTAAGCCCATTATTGGAACAAATATTTGAAGAGGCTTTTTCCCGTCTGATATGTTGTTCTCTTGTGGCAAGGGTTAAAACAAAACCGTCATCACCATTTGCATCTTTGGTTTTTCCGATTAATCGTCCAGGAAGGCTCCTCATCAGCTTTTGAGTGCCGGCAAGCAAACCAAGACCTGGACCACCAAATGATTTAGCAATACCGAGGCTCTGGCCTTCGCCCGCAACCAGATCAGCACCAAAACTACCTGAGTTTTTTAAAAGACCAAAAGCCAGAGCTTCAGTAAAAGATGCTATAAACAAAATCTTTTTTGCCTCTGCTACAGTTTTAAAAGAACTTAAATCTTCAATATTACCAAAAAAATTGGGAGACTGAACAGCAATCCCCGCAATATCATCCATGGCTCCAAGTGCTCCCACGTCTGTAAGGCCTTCTTTGGTATAAGGTATCTCAACAATTTCGTATCCCGCAGGGCTGATATATGTATCAATAATTTGTCTGTGACTTGGATGGGTAAGAGAAGAAACCGCAATCTTATTGGCATTTTTATTTTTTCTTAATGCAATCAGTGCGGCTTCTGCAAGTGCAGTCCCGCAATCATAATGGGATGCTGTGGCAATATCCATTCCTAAAAGCTCTGTTATCATTGTCTGGAATTCATAAATACCCTGTAAAGTTCCCTGGCTGACTTCCGGCTGATAGGGAGTATATGCAGTCATGAATTCCGATCTTGATATCAGGTATGGAATAATGGCAGGGATATAGTGGTCGTAGCTGCCGGCACCAATAAAACATTTGTAATCTTTACATGCGATATTCAAGGAAGCAAGTTCTTCCATGTGGGCATTAAGCTCCCATTCTGACAAGCTTTCAGGAATATCGAGGCTGTCCTTTGTTTTGAGATCATCCGGTATGCAGTTAAACAGGTCATCAAGACAAGATTGTCCTGCAACTTTAAGCATACTTTCAATATCTTCTTTGGTATGTGGAAGATACCGCATGATATTTTATCCTTTCAATGTGTCAAAGTATGCAGTTTTATCAAAAAGATCATCCAGCTGGGAGACATCATCCGGCTGAATTTTAACCAGCCATCCGTTTTCATAGCAGGATTCATTAACTAATTCAGGTGCATCTTCAAGATCTTCATTGATCTCTACAATCTCTCCTGATATTGGAATATAGATTTCTGAAACTGCTTTGACGGACTCTACACTTCCAAATTCATCACCTTTAGAAAAGGTATCTCCTTTTTCAGGAAGTTCAACAAAAACGATTTCCCCAAGCTGGTCCTGGGCATAATCATTAAGCCCAATTGTTACAATACCATCAAAAATTTTTGCCCATTCATGACTTTCTGTATATTTTACATCATCGGGTAAGTTAAGATCACTAATTTCTTTCATAAAAACCTCCAAATATTAAGTGTTAAATAAAATTGTTCAGTTTTTTCCTGGCAGTTCTGTCAGGTCGTATATCTGTTACAATGGTCGCATTTATAGATCTTTTGCCTTCTTTAAGAGTTAATGTCATACCAGGTTCAAGTTTTGTTGAGACAATTACAAAACCACAGCTAATACCTTTTATTTTTAAATCCCGGGGTAGATTCTTTGAATTAATGCTGACAATATTGCCTTTATACCAGCTGATCCCCATATCTGTAGCACAGGTAAGGACTTTACCAATTATATCATCATTCTTATCTATGGCATGGGTGTTGTTTCCTGTAGAAACTTTTCTTAAAGAATCCCCTACAAATGGGTAGATAAATTGATCATTACTGCCTGATAAAAGAGAATCAGCTCCTATAAATTTTTTTGTAAAAGATTTTTTGTCTTCAGTATAAGGAAGAGCAAAATCCCAGGGATGATTCAAAAATTTCCAGTTTCCAATGTCCTGGTGGGATAATGGCAGGCATGCACCGGCTCTTAAAGAATCCCTGGAACCCAAACCGCAAGCAATAATTTTAAATTCTTCTCCAGCTATTAAAATGTCTTCCCAGAGCTTGACAATTGCATCAGGGTTTATAAATATTTCAAAACCAAATTCACCGGTATACCCTGATCTTGATAACAATACCGGAGTTCCGTCTAAAAGTTTAACCATGGATTCACCCAGGGCTGATTCATCAAAGTTGCCCTTAAATGAAAAATAAGGCATTTTATTAAAAACTATATCAGGGTTTTGAAGCACTTTAGAAAGAATACGGGCAGAATTGATTCCCTGGATATCCATTTTTCCAACTTTTTTAGTTAAATCTTCAATGCATACATCCAGGCTTGCTTTGTTTGCATCAAGATGGTGAGCAATTGTTGCTCCCATACCTGCATTGACACAAATCATGAAAAAATCATCTGAAAATTTATAAACAATAGCATCGTCTATACAATGACCATTTGTATTCAAAAAAGCGCCATATATACAACAACCTTTCTTTAGTGTGTTAATGTTCCTGGTAAAACAATAGTTGATCAGCTCAAAAGAATCGTTTCCAATAACGTTGATGCAGGCCATGTGGCTGGTATCAAATATGCCTGCTGATTTTAAAACAGCAAGGTGCTCGTTTTTGACTCCGGTTTCATACCAAAGCGGCATGTTAAATCCACCGAAATCAGCCAAATTAGCTCCTGCTGATTTATGCCAGCCAATTAAAGGCGTGATTTCCAAACTGGTATTCATGAAACTATCCTTATTTGTATTATCTAAATTAAAAAACATATGGCACTTTTAAATTATAGGATTTATATATGACAAAAGTTTCTACAGAATTGATACCTTTGATTTTTGCGATTTCTTCTGTGTAAAACTCAAGAAGGCCAAAACCTCTTTTAAAAAGAACAAGCACTAAAAGATCATATCTTCCCGTTACCACACTAACTGAAATAACACCTTTGAGTTTGCTTATCTCTTCACCTTTTTCAACCAGATTCATATCTGCCAGCTTGATTCCAATAATAACGGCACGATGACCTGGCAGGGTTGCAGGGTCAACAAGACCGCAAATTTCAAGTACACCTTTTTCCTGGAGCTTATTCACTCTGGACCTTACAGTGTTTTCTGTGATGGATAGTTTATCAGCAATTTTTTTAAAGGATTTTTTCCCTTGCTTCAATTCTCTGATAATGTCAATGTTGGTATCATCAATCTTCATGGTTTCCTCATTTTTAGCTAAAAATTTGTGGAAATAATAAAATTTACCAAATTAATATTGAAAAATATCTTAGAATAATGATATTGTCAAATAAAATTTAAAAAATTTGTGAAAAATCAAATTTTTATAATACAAATTAAGGTAATCCATTTAGATTTTATCCCTTTAGAGATAATTTAGGACATGTAATAAAATCATAATATAATTAAAATTGTATCATAATATTACAGGAGAATCATATGCATAGGAAAATTATTATCATTGGTGGAGGCCCGGGAGGATATATTGCAGCACTTAGGGCAGCAGCTTTAGGAGGGAGTGTGACCCTCATTGAAAAAGAAAATTTGGGTGGCACCTGCCTTAACTGGGGATGCATACCATCAAAAATCATGAAAAATACAGCTGATATTTTTCTTAAATTTTTAAATGCAGATAAATTTGGTATCAATGTTGCCGGCAATGTTACTTTTGACATGAAGTCATTGATGGAAAAAAAAAATAAAATTCTTGAGACCCAGAGAATTGGAATAGCCGCTCTGTTGAAAAATAATGATGTTGTTCTGGAAATGGGCAGGGCAGCTATAAAATCTAAGGGAAGTGTCGAGGTTACAACAAAAGATGGCAATAAAAAAGAACTTTATTATGACAGATTGGTCATTGCCACAGGAACTAAACCTTTGAATGTTGAAGATTTCCCTTTTGATCATAATCATATTTTGTCTTCCAATGATATTCTGCAATTGGATAAGATTCCAGAATCAATCCTTATTGTAGGAGGCGGGGTTATAGGTTGTGAATTTGCATTTATATTTTCCGCCCTGGGATCAAAAGTGACCTTGGTTGAGGCCATGTCAAGACTCCTTCCATTGCCTTTTGTTGACCAGGACTGTTCCAAATTATTGTTAAAAGAGATGAAAAAAAGAAAAATTGCTGTTTTTTGTGATACAATTGTCAAATCATCGGAGATAAACGATGATCAAATTACCATCCATCTGGACCTTTCCCCATTCACTGATAACCCAAAGCCGAAAAAAATAACAAATAATCTAATTAAAGCCCAAAAAATGGCTGTCTGTATTGGCAGATCAGCACTGTCTTCTGACTTAGGGCTGGAAAATATAGACCTTTTAACCACTCCCCAGGGATGGATTGATGTCAATGAAAAACTGGAAACAAAAGTGGAAGGAGTTTATGCCATAGGTGATATCCTCGGACCTCAAAAAGTGATGCTTGCCCATGTAGCCTCCCATGAAGGAATTATCGCAGCCCAAAATGCAATGGGTTTTGAGAGTATAATGAATTATGATGTAATTCCAGGTGCTATCTTTACCATGCCCGAAATCGGAACTGTTGGATTGAGTGAGGCAGAAGCAAAGAAAAAAGGATATGAAGTGGAAGCATTCAGCATTAATTTTCGAACCCTTGGTAAAGCTCAAGCCATAGATGAGCTTGCTGGAATGGCAAAAATGATTGTTGAAAAAGGATCCGGCAAAGTTCTTGGAGTTCATTTAATTGGTGCCCATGCAACCGACCTTATTGCTGAAGCAACTCTTGCCGTTCAAAAAGGATTAAGTGCAGAAGATATCGCACACACCATTCATGCTCACCCAACCCTGGCAGAAATCATGGGGGAAGTTTCTTTAAAAGCGTGTGCGATATTGACTAAGGCTTGAACCTGTGTGTAATTATTCAGATCTTGCGCTTGAACCCGCCCTGTCTGATGGATATTTGTTTCGATGCTAAACTCTTAGGGTCCACTCAAAAATAACTGGTAATTAATTTTTGAGTGGACCCTTAACCTCCTGCAATTATCCATCAGACAGGGTTTTGGGGATAATTTTTTTTAACGGGCTGAACAATTACAATATTTTTTAACTTCCAAATGGGTTGGGAAACAAGAAGAATTCATATTGATTTTTAGCGATCAGGATTACTAAAATGAACATAATGGGCCGGCCCTGGAAAATGGGACCACTTGAAATTAAAAATAGCCTGGTAAGAAGTGCTACAGATGAAACATTGGCAGATAGCCAGGGGGCTCCTAGTCAAAAACTCATTGATGTCTCAGTAGAGCTTGCCAGAGGAGGCGTTGGCCTGATAATAGCCGGAACAGCCTATATCAGTCGGGAAGGAAGATGGGGTAAGAATACCACTGGAATGGACAATAATCTTCTTATCAAACCTTTAAGTAGATTATGCAGTGCTGTCCACAATGCAGGCGGGATTCTGGCTGCTCAATTATTGCATTGCGGTTCCACCATAAATCCGGCAATCCTGCATGAAAAAGAAGCACTTTTCGGCCCTTCTGCGATGATTGATCCTGTTATTGGTCTTCCAGTTGTGGCATTGTCTAAAGATCATATTTTAAGAATAGTGGATGATTATGCAAAGGCCGCATTAAGAGCTAAACAAGCTGGATTTAGAGCAATTCAAATCCATGCTGCCCATGGTTATCTTATCAATCAATTTTTAAGCATATCACGCAATCGGCGCAAAGACCAATATGGTGGATCTCTTAAAAATCGTGCCTTATTTTTGTATCAAGTATATGAGGCCATTATGGGAAAGGTGGGTAGAGATTTTCCCATATTTATCAAAATGAGTGCCTATGACGGATTCCCCGGTGGAGTAGAACCCTCGGATGCGGCTTATGTGGCATTGGCACTTGATAACATGGGGATCGCAGCCATCGAGGTTAGTGCAGGTACCCCTGAAGGAGCGAAAAAAGGTGGATGGGATCACATCCTTCCTGCTCCTTTCAAGGAAGGCTCTTTATTAAAATATGCCCTTAAGATCAAAAGAAAAGTAAATTGTCCGGTCATATCTGTGGAAGGATGGCGAAATCCATTGGAAATATCCAAAGCACTTGAAAAAATAGATGCGGTCTCCATGAGCCGTCCCTTTATCAGAGAACCGAATTTACCCAATCGATGGCTGGGCGGAGACCTTTCTCCTGCCCTTTGCATATCCTGCAATAAATGCCTTGATTTAACGTTGAAATCAGGATTGGGCTGTATTTTTCATAAATCCAATAAAAAAGGTCCAAGTTAAATTTTAATTTTTGCCCTTCTAACTGAAGGAAAAGTTTATCCGGCTCATGAAAAGCCCTTTGGTGAGCTTGTGGCACATTTACCTAAACTATTGTTTCCCATAAAGCTTGATACACTCATTTTTTTGTATATATCCCTGCTGGTACATTCAGGACAAAAAATATTTTTATCTTCGCCTGCAAAAACAAGTTTTTCAAATTCTTTTTTGCATTGATTACATTCATATTCAAAAATGGGCATTAATTCTATCCTTTTATATATATCTATCAATAAAGTTTTTTATCACTCACTTAAATATTTATATGAAATAATGCTGCAAACCACCATCTTTATTTCATGTTTTGCTGTGGGCTAATCAGGATCAATGTCCAAGGCGGGCCCGTGTCCGTTATTCAGATAATAATTCATTTTTCTTTTTAATCAATTGTTGTAAACAAAAAATTTATTAAAATTTTTTTTATTAACATTTCATAAAAATTCATTTAATCCATCGTTAACATGTTAATAAGCCATGTAAACACTTAACGAACTATTAACACTTTCTTTGCTTTTTTTTGCTTGTCAATAATCTTTAATTTTCTATTACTTTATAAAATTAAAGGCTTAGAATTATTTTTCTTTAATTGTAAATAGTGGCATGTTTGTTGATAAAGGTTAGTTAGGGGAGGGTAGCATCAAAATAATTGTATTCAAAAAATAAAAGAGAATTGAAAACATTAATTAAAAAAGGAAATTTAAGATGAAAAAAGTATTTGTGTATTTTCTTTTTTCTGTATTTTTTTTAAGTTCACCGGCATTTGCTGCTGAAGATATGGAAATACTTAAAAATGAATTAAAAAAGATGTCCCAGACCATGGAAGCGTTGCAAGAAAAAATCGAAACCATGGAAAAAGAAAATAAAGAAGAAAAAGAAGATGTTCAATATCTCAGCGATAGGGTTGACAAGGCAGAACTCCATACTGTTACAGATCGGGTCTCTCTTGGTGTTGAAGTAAGAGCAGAAGGCCACAGCCTACATTATGATAATATGCAGGTTGCGCCGTCTTCATTAGTTCAGGGCTTTTTTACCCCATATGCTTCCGGTGGATTTAACGGTGGAACTTTATCTGAGATCCAAACTCGGATTGGTGGAATGGTAGCATCCGGAATGGTACCGCCTACTGAAAAATATGATGCAGACAATGATTTTTTGCCCACCACCAAGTTTCACTTGAATATGAAGGCAAAGGTTAACAATAATTTGACTTTTAACGGCAGACTTGCCGCCTATAAGGTATGGGGAGACTCTTCAGGGATAAAAACCAATACAGGAAGCCTTGGAGATGTTACACTTGATGGTAATACATCTTCAGTTCCTCATGGTGATACTATAACCCTTGAAAGGGCATATTTCTTATATTCAAAGAATATTGATGAAATTCCCGTCAGTTTTTCTCTGGGCAGACGGCCTTCTACTGACGGACCACCAATGGAATATGGAAAAAACAGTCTGGAAGCAGGCTCTCCTCTTTCTACCATTATCAACTGGCAGTTTGACGGGGCTTCCTTGAACTTTGGTCTTGAAGAAGCTCTTAATATATCAGGAGCCGCATTTAAATTTTGTTATGGCCTGGGGTTTGAAGGCGGATGGGGAAATTCCTATTCACTCCAAAATACTTCATCCTACGTCGACGATGTCCATATGTTTGGGGTGATTGCAACCATTTATGATGATGATGCATTCAGTGCTGTTTTTAATTATGCCCATGCCTGGGATATTACCGACGGATTTACCGGTCTGACCCTTATGCCGTTTATTCCATATAAAAATGCTGACGGTACTTATAGTTTTGACCAGAATGTTGGCGGCTATATCAGCCGCATGCAGCCTGTAACTGAAATCGGAGACTGGGACGGGGCTTCTCTTCTTTTAAGATCCAATCTTGATGAACGTGTTGGTAAGGATATAGATGTTTTCATGGCAATATCATGGAGTCATACTGATCCTTCTCAAATTTCGCAAAATCCTTTTTACGAGATTATGGGGCAGGGTTTGTTAAGTTCCAATGGAAAACTTGAAGCCCATGATGGGTACAGTATATATGCCGGTGTACTTTTCCCAATGCCTTTAGATGCAAAACTGGGATTAGAATATAATTGGGGATCAGAATACTGGTTTAATTTTACCGGAGCGGAAGATTCCATTGCAGGCAGCAAACTTGCTGCCAGAGGCAGTGTTGTTGAAACTTATTATATTCAGCCCATTATTTCAGATAATTTCTTTTTGAAACTTGGAATGAAATATTTTGATTATGAGTATACTGGAAGTGGGAATCCACTTGGTGCACCTGAAAAAATTTCAGAACTTAGTTCTTTGAATGCAATTTTTCCGGTTGTTGATAAGGTATGGGATCTTTCTGCTTCAATAACAATGCGATTTTAAAGAAAATGTATAAAAAACGTAATTGTTCAGCCCGTTAAAAAAGTTATCCCCAAAGTCCTGTCTGATGGATATTTGCAGGAGGTTAAGCGAATAGCCTCTAAACAAATATCCATCAGACAGGGCGGGTTCAAGCGCAAGAGCTGAATAATTACTAAAAAATTTAAATTATCTAAAAAAAGAGAGAAAGAAAAATGAATAAAAAGTTAATTGTTCTGGCAATGGTTATTATGTTTGTATTATCAGGGACAAGTATTTTGTTTGCCCAGGGCCCAGATGGAAATAAACGAAAAGGCAAATATACCTATAAAAATGTTTATAAAGCCTGTGCAAAAAGGGGTGAAGTCCAGACAAAAACTCCTATTGTAAGCCCAAGTGATAAAACCATGGCACAATGGGAAAGAATTTTCAGCAAAAAAAAGTTTGATCTTTTTAAATGCAGTGAAGAATGGAACAAACTTTCCGAGGAAGAAATGACAGATATATATTCTTACCTTTATAATTATGCTGCAGATTCTCCAACCCCGGCAAAATGTAAGTAATTATTTTAAATAAGGGTTAATCCAGGCGTTTTTAATTCATACCTTCCCACTGAATTGACTCTTATTTGATAAAATTGAAAGGGCAGTCCAAGCTGCCATAGAAAATTATCTAAACTTTTTTTGCAACTGGTCTGCCCAGGCAAATAACTCAGGAGTTCCTCCTGTGTGCCAGAATAATACTTTCTGGTCCTTTGTAAAATATCCCTTTTGAATCAGATCTATCAACCCACCCATGGCCCGAGCCGTGTACACCGGCCCCAACAGTATTCCTTCATGAAAAGATAGATCTTGGATAACATTGAATTCCAGATCCCCAGGCATGGCATATCCAGCCCCCAGATACTCACAATTAAGATTAAAATCCGATTCCATCATCCTGATATCAGACCCGATTCTTTCAGCAGTGGCATTGGCAATTTTTGTCAGGACAGGAGGAAAAGGATCAGAACCAGTCTTATTCTGATCAATGCTTATTCCCAGGACATCACCTTTGAATCCTGTAATTTTTGCTCCCAGGGCCAATCCTGCCTGGGTACCACCGGAACTGGTTGCAAAGATAATGGCATCTGGCGTAATATCCATATCCTTTAATTGAAGGGAAAGTTCCAGCATGGCATTAACATAACCAACTGAGCCAATGCCATTTGAACCACCAACTGGAATAACATAGGGATTTTTATCAGTTTTTGCAAGTTCGTTGGCCACCTGGAACAGCATTTCATCTCGATCTTTTCTGTCACAAAAATGAATTTTGGCTCCGAAAATTTTATCAAGCAATAGATTGCCGTTGGGCACCTTTGGCTCAGTACCGTTTAAAACCAGGTGACAGCCAAGTCCGGCTTTTTTTGCTGCAGCAGCCGTCAAGCGGCAATGATTAGATTGTATACCGCCGGCAGTGACCAGGGTATCTTTTCCCAACTCCAATGCTTCACCAATAAGAAATTCAAGCTTCCGGGTTTTATTACCCCCCATGCCAAGGGAGGTAAGATCATCTCTTTTCATATAGATGGCAGGACCATTATATTTTTTTGTAAGGACATCAAGATATTGAATCGGCGTGGGGAATTCGGCCAGATTGAATCTGGGTAGATTGCTTATTTTCATGGGATAATCCTTCTACTTTATTAATGTGTCAGAATTTTACTGATAAATTCTGCTGCCCGATCGGTTTTAGGATTGTCAAAAAATGCATCAGGCGTACCCATTTCAACAATTTTTCCATCATCCATGAATAATACCCGATCTGCAACTTTTTTGGCAAACCCCATTTCATGGGTGACTACACACATGGTCATGCCTTCCGACACTAAATTAACCATGACATCCAGGACCTCACCGATCATTTCCGGATCAAGGGCGGAAGTGGGTTCGTCAAAAAGCATGATCTCAGGAGACATTGCAAGCCCCCTGGCAATGGCAACACGTTGTTGCTGGCCGCCGGACAGCTGGGCAGGGTAGGCATGTGATTTTTCAGTGAGTCCAACTTTTTCAAGTTTTTTCAAGGCAATTTTTTCTGCATCTGATTTGTCAATTTTTTTCACATTTACAGGAGCCAGCATGACATTCTGTAATACTGTCATGTGAGGATATAAATGGAATTGCTGGAACACAAATCCGATCTGAGCCCGTAGTTTGGTCAGGTTGGTATGTTTATCATGCACAGGGGTTTTGTTAACAATAATCTCGCCTTTTTGAATCTTTTCCAGCCGGTTTATGCATCTGATCAGAGTGGATTTGCCGGAACCGCTTGGCCCGCAGATGACCAATACCTCTCCCTTTGGTATTTTTAAGTCGATATTGTTCAACACATGAAGCTTGCCAAACCATTTGTTCACATTTTTAAATTCTATCATGTTTTATTTTGGTCCTTTTTTATTAGACTGCCATTTTTCGTTCCAGGTAATTGGACAGCAGAATTAAGGGATATGAGATTGAAAAATAGAGAACGCCGACCAGGGAAAAGACCATAAGTCCTTCTGGAATCCTTACCACAGTCACCCATCCCACCCGGGTCAATTCCATGACTCCTATAACCGATACAACGGAAGTGTCTTTAATCAGCAAAACATATTGGCCCACAAGTGGTGGTAAAATTACTTTCATGGCCTGGGGCACTATGACAAGGCGAAGTTGCTGGACCAAGTTAAGCCCGGATGCGGTTGCAGCCTCCCACTGACCTTTATGGATGGAATGAATTCCACCGGCAACAATTTCGCAGATAAAGGCTGAGCCCATTATAGCCATGGCCAGAAGAGCGGCAGGAAAAGCATCCAATTGAAGTCCCCATTCAGGCAGTATAAAAAAGATAATAAAAATTTGCACCACAAAGGGTGTGCCTCTTACAAAGGCCACATAGACTCCGACAATACGTTTTAGTACAATGCTGTTGCTGGATCTGAAAATACCCAGAAGAAATCCAATCAAAGTACAGGACACAAGACTGATAAAAGCTATCTTACTTGTCATCCACAGACCTTTGAGGAAAAAGGGGTAAATTTCTACAAGTCGGCTGAAATAAAATCCCATCATATCAATATGCCTCCCTGAAGATCAGTTTACGCTGTGACCAGTCTGCCACTGCCTTGAGGCAAAAATAAATACACATGTAGAAAAATGCCACTGTAAAAAATGCTTCTGAAGGCATGAACCGTTCCGATGTCATGGTCTGACCGCACCGGGTTAATTCCATAACCGATATTAGTGAGAGCAGGGCCGAGTCCTTTACCAGGACTATATTCTGACCCAGTAGCGGGGGAATGGTAACCCCCAGGGCCTGGGGAAGAATGATAAACCGCATTCTCTGAAAATAGTTAAGGCCTGACGAGGTCCCGGCCTCTAACTGACCCTCATCCACAGAGTTGATTCCTGCCCTGATGATTTCTGCAATATAAGCTCCTGAATTGAGCATCAAGGCTAAGATCCCGGTCTGGATCTCAGGAACTCTTAATCCCAGGGTGGGAAGTCCAAAATAAAGGAAATAGATCTGTACCAGAAGGGGGGTGGACCGGATAATCTCAATATAGGCTATGGCAGGATACCTAATGGTTTTGATACCTGAAATCCTGCAGGCACATGCAATGATTCCGGTTATAAGGGCAAGGATAATGGAGACAACGGAAATTAAAAATGTGGATT
>Ga0233448_1000558_pt1 | contig 39405 bp, 27 predicted proteins | sample SI_124_October20_2_FD_183015 | JGI IMG/M metagenome (GOLD analysis project Ga0233448, IMG submission 183015) | Seawater microbial communities from Saanich Inlet, British Columbia, Canada - SI_124_October2016_150_MG | ecosystem: Environmental > Aquatic > Marine > Inlet | place: Canada: British... | reverse complement strand
AACAGAAACACTAACAATATATGAATCAACAATAACAAGAAATAGTGGTGTAAGGGTAGACTTAATAGAGTCTATAAAGACAACAAAAAAGGTTGGAGCAAAACTAACAACATCAACAAGATACATATATATAGAAAAAAAAGGAGAAGTAAAGATTCAAGATAGAAAAACAGGAAAAACAACAATTTTAAAAGACATATCTTTATATTTTGATAAGAACCACTTAATAATTTCAAAAAACCCAATAGACACTTGGGACAAAGAGAAGGAGACAATCAATGGAAAGGTATATCAAAAAGTAAAAGAGCTGGGAGAAGGAAAATTTTTATTTATAGATAAGAATGGAAACTATTTATATTCAGTAGGAGGAGACATTACACATTATCCAAACAAAAAGGTGATTTTGAGAGAAGAGGTTACAGACATAGAGGAAACAAATGGAGATTTATTCAATTTCATTTACTTTATAGATGAGAAGACAGGACAATTAAAATCAGCAAAAATTGGGACACTTGAGGTAAAGATGAAAAACAAATCTTTAATAAATGCGATTAAGAAAAACAAAAAGACAATTTTAAAACAAAATCAAAAGCAGGAGATAAAGAATGTATTAACATTAAAGGAGATGTTAGGAAAATCACCATTTTTATTCAATGTAACATTTACAATGATGAATGGGGACACAGTAAAAATTGTATCACAAAATTCAATTATGTTAAATGGGGACAAGTTAATGTTAAAAAGTGGAAGATTAAATAAAAAAGAAAAATTATTTATTTTTGACTTAAACAAGGACACAGTATCAAAAAGTGCAAAGATTAGGAGTATTACTGGTTCAGCAAAAAGAACAACATTTGAAAGAACAATAGCAAAGGTTGAAAGTGATATCAAGGATTACTACACAGAAAGTATTTTAGTATATTCAACAGAAAATGATATTAGAAGAGTAAGATATAGAAGGGATATTGGAAATGGTCAATCAGTTCAAACATGGAGTGTTGTATATACATCAAAGTTAAATTTAGATGATGAAACAATTACGCTTGAAATAGAACCAGCAACAAATAGTGGTAAAACAACAGAGGTTATTGTTGTAAGTTTAAAAGAAGTAAAACAAATGAAGGGTTCTATGAGAATTAAGTTTGAGGAAGACTATAAAGAATATCTTAAATCATTAAAGGCGAAAGGGACATCAAAGTCATTATTAAAAGTAAACAATAATACAAAGATACTAGAAGAGCAAGGAAAGGAATTAGATGCAAAATTAGCGGCTATTATGGGTAAAAACCTTGAGTATCATATTGAGGGTTTAACAGATAAGGAAAAGAGAAAGATAAAGGAAGAAGAAGAAAGAGTTCCAGAATTTACATTTGAGATTGGAAAATCATTCCATTATAAAATAGAGAAAAGTGTTGAAATTGCAGATGGGCAGACAAAGTATATGGCAGCGGATATAAAAGAGGGTTATTACAATGATAGAGTTGGGAATTCATTAACATTAAATGATCCAAAGGTTGTATTAGCAGTAACAGGTGATTTCAATACAAATAAAGTTATTTTTACACCAGTTAAAATGGTATTTACAGATGATATAGGAGAAAGAAGAACGGTAGCGATACCACAAAAAGCAACAATTCTTGAATATCAAGAGTTAGAGAGTGATTACACATTAGATGGTGTTCCAGCATTCTATGTAAATCAAAAGGTTAAGGAATTACCAACAACTGTAATGTTATCAACAGTAGCAGGAGTATTAGATAGTTTATCAGCATCAGATGATGATATAGCAAGTCAATTAGGAGATATTGGTGGATTAACAGGGGGTGAGTCAAGTGCTGATTCTGAGTCAAGTAATCCATTTACAGATGGTGCATCAGAAGGTATTTCAGCAGGAGTTAAAGATATTCTAGATGTATATAAGGAGAAATCAGAAGGCAAAAAGGACATTTTAATAACAACTGGGGAATTAGAGTTAAAATCTAAGTTTATATCAGAGGTTCAGGTTCAGTTAGACAGCACTACAAAAATCAAATAGAAGAGGTGTAAAAAATGACAATTTTATCAAAAATAAAATCATTCTTTTTGGAAGAAGAAATAGAGGAAACAAAGAAGGAGGGGGTTAAGCTATCAAAGCCTCAACCTTCAAAGGAAACAAAACAGAAAACCCAAATTTTACCATTAAATCAAAAATCAACAAAAAAGAGATATTTTGCTATACACACAGACAGTGAATTTCATATAGAGAGTAATTCAAGGGAATTATACAAGATAAATGAAGGAAGAATAAAAGAGTTAATGAATGGAGAGATGGAATTAACAGATGATAAAAAGTTAATTTTAGGATATATAAGGGAGAGATTGACAACATCAAATAAGGAGAAGCAGAAGTTAATAAAAGAAACAGGTTTAGATAATATAAAAGTGGAGTATATGGTTTCAAAGATTGATGAATGTTTCAACAAGGTAAGGGAAGAGTTGATAGAAAGCAAAAATGGGAATTACGAGATAAAGAAATCAAGACCAAAAATTAAGTTATCAAGAAAGATTTTCAATAGTATGGTTAATAGGGTTGTTCAGCAATTACATCAAGTTTATGGTGATGATACACATGAGGAAATAACAAAGCAAGGAGGAATACTTGAATCAAATTTAATAAACATTTATATAACTTTAAAAAAGGAAGATGAAGAGGTAATATTGGGAGATATCTCAGAGTTACAAACAGAGAGTTATGAAAAGTTTTTAGATAGTTTAATGGCAGGTGGTTTTGTAAAAGAGATAAGGATTACAGACACAAAGGCAAGAATCATTGTTGTAACTGATAAGTTTAAGAAGGAGGTATCAAAGAGATGAATAGTATAGAAATGGGACAAGATTGGTATGATAATGAACAAGAAGAAGAACAAGAACAAGAAGAAGAACAACAAGAAGAACAAGAAGAAGAACAACAAGAAGAACAAAATGAGGGTGAAGAAGAAAAACCACCCGAAGAAAAGGTAAAAATAAGTTTTTATCAAATAGAGGATATGAAAGAGTTATTTATAGGGGTATCGGGAACAGATTTTGGTATTAGTTATCCTGCCACAAATAGGAGTATATATGAAAATATACTTTTAGAGGTTAGAAATAAGGATGTTGTTTCAACAGCTCAAAATGGTGATTTTATTGCTGTATCGCAAGACACAGATGTAACAATGCCAGAAAAGGTATTTGCAGCAGTATCACATGAGGAAGACACTAAATTGAAGGAACAGGTAAACAAATTGGTAATAGCTGATGGAATTTATATGATAACAGGAAAGATTATAGAGTTAAATTCTACTGAAAAAGAGTTCAAGTTAATATCAAAGACGGAGCAATTAGTAAAAGAGAAGTTTTTAGAAGAGTATGACTTAACAAATATCCAGGAGATAGAGACAAAGGCTCAACAAAAAGAGGGTTTTTACAATTACATAGTTAGTATACAGAAAGCGGCGATAATAAGGGAGTTAAATAGGGTTGTGGCAAATCTTAGGGTTCAGAGTAGAAGTCTAAAAGAAGAGATAACTATAATAGATAAAGAAAAGTAAAGAAGATTATAAAAATAAGTTAAAAGAAAAAATAACCACTCTAAAAGAGAATAAAAACAGAGGAATAAAAAATGAAAAACAAAATTATATCAATGGCACTAATAAGTTTGGCAATGACAACAACACTAAATGCTGGAATGTTTGATTTCTTTTCAGAACCAGAACAAAAGGTAGTATCATCACAAGAAGAAAATAGAATAGAGCAAATAGAGGCACCAGACTTTAGTATAAAGAAGGTTAAGTTATTAGAGCCAACAGTTAAAAAGAAAAACATAGAGTATTTAAAAGACAACTATCAAAAGATCAAGTTAATACTAATTTCATTAGAAAATGTAGAGAAAAATCTAGAAGGTTTTCCTGAGAGAAGTTTAATCACAGAGGTTAAGGGGTATATTAAAGACAAGTATTTAATTCAAAGAACGGATTTAGTTGAAATCAAGTCTAACTTAAATGAGTACATGGAAGAAGTATCAATTCAAAAGGAAGGATACTAATAATGAAGAAGGAGAGGATAGAATCATACATAGTATATTCAGTTATAGAGTCTCCTAAGGGAAAAGACAGACTATTTCCATATATATTTCAAGACAAAGAAGGTTTAAATATTTTTTTAGACAAAATGGACGAGAAAACAAGGGTTTTTTTAGCATATAAAAAGGTAAGTTTTATACCAGAGTGTATCATGTCAACATTTAGGGGAGAACAAAGGGAAAAACAAGAAAAAACCGAAGTTTTCACCAACATCGAGATACCAGTTGAGTTTATAGACGAAATTTACATAAACAAAGAGGTAGAAACAACAAAAAAACTAAGAGATTTAATAGAGATAGTTAGACAAGAAGTTAATGAGGGATAAAAATGAAAACAAAAACAAACATTTTGATACTACTATTAACAATATTCATAACAAGCCTACTAAGTGCAACTGAATTAGACCCTACAACATATTTAGAAGAACAGAAGCAAAAATATATCAATTTAGATTATAAAACAGAGAATATAAAGGCTCAAAACACAGGTTTTTATGGAGAACAAAACTATGATGTAAATAAACCACCAGAATTAAACATATTATCAATTAAACCAAATCCAACAGTAGTGGATAATTTATCAAAAAAGATGAGTAGTTCACAACCTTTATCAAAAATAAGGGGTTTGGGAACAAAGGATAGGATAATTAGAAATCAATTACAGTATCAATGTGGAGCAGAAAAAGAGTTATTTGGTCAAATGTCAAGAAATCCAAATTTATTGGGGATATTAGGAGGACAATTAAGTAGTGCTGTTGGGGACCAAGCGGGACAAATAGCAAACAATATGTCAGCTCAGATTGTATCTGTTTTTGAATCAATGTCAAAATTCTTATCACCAGAATTTGTATTAGAGCAAATTTTCAAAACATATCAAAAGCAAATTGCGTCACAGACTTGTAAAATATGTAGAGCAGGAAACAAAACTGGATGTGGAGGAGTGTTTTTAATAGGAGATATATTAAAATCCCCAGCAGTAGATGGTGCGGAAAACCAAATGTTAAATGATAAAGCTAAAATGACGGAAAAAGAAGAGGTATGGGGGAATTTCTTAGAGTATGGGTTATTTTCTATGATAACAGGAAAGTGTCCAGATGATACATTAGTAAGATTTAAATCAGGAATAGGTATGAGTTCTGGAACAAGAACTTTCAAAAGAGAGAGTGAAGAAGTAGAAATGTTTACAAAATCAACAAGAAGGTCGATAGATGACTATATGATGGAACAATGTATAATATCAGAGGAACAAAAGGCAAAAGCTTGGTTAAACCAGGTTATAAATACTATAATATCATCAGTAGATGCAAGACAAGAGTCAGTGGAAAACTGTTTAGAAGAAAATAGTGATCCAGGAATGTTACTAATGAAAAATCTAACAGGAAGGGAACAATTAAAATCGTTGTTTTTCAATAACATAAATAAGAAAATAGGAGAGGGTTCTATTATTTCACCAGTAAGAAAGTCATCAAGGTCCAAGATTATTGAATTAACAGATAAACCAACAATATATAAGTTAGCGGGAATGGTAGATATGCCAAAACCAGCAACTAATTCAGGTAACGAGAATGACAAGATTACAGATGACATAACAAAACAGGTGGCAGAAATATTATCAGAAACAACATCAGTAAAAAGTAAAACAACAAAGCATTTAGATGAACAAATAACAAACACAGCAAAACAAGTGGAGCTAGCTGGGTATAGTTCAACATTAAGTGTGATGATAAAGGAATTAGTATCTGGAATTGTAAATATCAAAAAGATGAAATACAATTCACAAAACTACACACCAGAGAATATTCAGGGTTCTTTAGGTTCATTTACATTAAAGTTAAAAAATGCAGAGTTACTACCACAAATTCAAAAAGAGTTTTCAGTAGTAATGAGAGACTTTCCAGAATATGAAAGAGAGATATTAGAATATGCTTTAAATGAAGAAGATTCATTAGCAGGGGAAATTTGTATTGCATTTGGAGATGGTTTTGGAGGGGATTCAACATTAGAAGATAATTGTTTAGAGGAATTCTTAAGTGGAGAGGAATTAAGTTCATCTTGTGTTTGTAATGATATGGCTGTAAGATTACCACCATTTAATAATTTAAAAACAATAGAAGAGTTAATGTTAGCAAAAGTAAAAAAGAAAAATGGAGACTCAAGTTGTGATAATTGTGGTGTTATGGATGAATATAGAGCATCATTAAATGGAATTAGGGAAGAATATATAAAGGGAACAATTTCAATGTTAAAACAGACTAATATCAAGATTTTAAAAAGAGGGCTTTTGTCATCACCAAAGGAAACGATGGAAATGAGAAAATACATAAGACAAAAAACAATACTTTTAGACTAAGGGGGGATAAAAAATGTCAAATTCAAAAGAACAAAACGAAAGTTTTTCAGACCAAAAGGACAGAAAAAAAGCAGGTATAGAAAATGAAAGGGACTATCAGAAACATATAGAGGGAACAACAAAGTCAGTATCATTAAAACAAAAATATTCTGTTTTATCAACATCATTCAAGATGTATTTTGTTATATATCTAACAACAATTTTATGGATACCATTAACAGCAGTAGTGGGGTTATTAGTTAGTTCTGCTTTGGTTGCTTCTACATCTGTAGATTTAACAGTTTATTATGGTTGGATAGAAAACTATACATATTTTATAAATTTTGGATGGTTAACAGATTTAATTATAGTTAGTGCTACACCACACGAAAACATTGTTTTTTTAATATCACATGAGACTGGAATTACAAATCTTCCATCTCTATTATTTCTGTATATAATTTTTCAATCAATAGTTTCATTTGTAATGTTAATGATACCAGTATTTTTTTTAAAAAAGGACCAAGAGAAAACACTTGGGGAGCAATTCCAGAAAAAATTAGAAAAATATTATAAGACAGGGAGTCAAACTCAGTTATCAGAGGGTGAGTTACAAAGAAATGCTGGTAGTTTAGGACCTGCATTAAAGGATTTTAGAAATAAAATTTTAAACATCATAGAAAAAGACAAGAAGAATGGAGCTCAATATTATTATTTAAGTGCGATAACAGCATATAAATCATTTTTTGGTCATCAAGATTCAAGAAGTGCAAATGCAATAGCAACTCCATATAATGAGAGATGGAAGGAGATGAGTAGAAAAAAGAGAGAGGTGGAGACAGATGGCAAGTTATTTAATTTAATTGAAGCAGGTTATGTATCTCTTGGAGAGACAAAAGATGGAGAGGAAAAAAACGATATTTTAACAAACATTCCATATTTTTTCATTGGAGAAGATGAGAATGGAAAAAAATATCAATTTAATGAAAAAAGAGATATTTTCAAAAAGAGTAAAACACCATTTTTATTAAAAAGAAACTTACTAGTTTTAATGGCAACAACAACAATTTTCAAAAATCTACCACTTGCACCAATTTACAAATATTTAAAGACTAAATATGGGATAATATATAATGGTGAGGAGAGGTTATTCATTAAAAAGTTTAGAAGAATATATGAAATCTATGAAAATGGGACTGATAAATTTACAAGTGAGGAGACATATCTATTACCATTACATTTACAGTATTTAAGAATAATAAATGATGAAGATGGTAAGGATAGGGAAGAGAAGGTAAATGCGATAGTAAGGTATACAAAATTGCCACTTAAACTATATGGTATTTTTTCTGCTTCAACAGAGTTAAGACCAGATGATCCAGAAGCACAAGAAGCATTTACATTACCATATTTTGAGGGTTTCAAAAGTTTCGAAGAAAAGGTAATAAAGATAGTAACAAGAGAAATTTTATATTTAATAAGTATAGAGGGTAGTTTAAAGGAGGAGATAAAGGGTTACAAATCAAGACAAAAAATAGAGGATCTTGATGTTGAACATGCAAGAGAAATCATCAAAAGAGAAGTTTTTGGAAGTTATATACAGTATAAATCACCAGAAGGGGACACTTCAAAAGAGGAATATATTTTAGACAAAGGTGGTAATCCAACAAAGATTAGAAAGATACCTATGTGGGAGACAGATACAGGTGAATGGAAATTAGAAGATTTTAATTTATCTGCATTAAACAGTATAAAGAAATATCTAGCAAGTATAAGTTTACCAGAAATGAAAAGAATATCAACTCTAGTAGTAAAGGAGGTGTATAACATTCACCATGAGGATCCATTTAGATCTCCATTAAGTGAAATTTTAATAAAGTATGGATTATACAATTCATTGGGGTCATTAAAAAAGAGGTTATTAAAAAACTAATATTTTAATTTAATTCTACTTTGTTTAAGTTTCAGGGGGATTCAAATCTCAAAAAATAAGTTAAATAAAAACCAGAAAAGAAAAATCCAACCAAAAGGGAGTAGAATATGAATAATAAAGCAAAATATTTTTTAATAGATGATAGAACAATAATGGAATGTGAGAAGGGTGTAACAAGTCTAATTACATTTATCCCATTAAAACAAACAGAAGAAAGTAACTTAAATGAATCTGATAAGGATTATCAAAAGAGATACCAAGAAAAGATAAGAAGTTTATTAAACAGACTTGCAACAATTGACAAGAAAAATGGAGTTTTTTCATTTAAAACACCAGAGTATGGAACAGTATATAAAATAGTTAATTTATTTGAAAAAGATACAGTTTTACAGAAGGGTATAATTCAAACAGAATCAGCATCAACGAGATTAGAATCATTTGGACAAGAAAGGGTTATTACAAGTGATAAGGATAGGTTTTTAGAAACAAAAGAGGCGTTAAAGTTTGAATCAATAGCTAATGAGAATCTCTACGACAAAGTATCATTTTTAGTAGTAAAGAGAATGTGGAACAACAAAAAGATAGTTAAAACTTTAAAAAATCCAGGGGGTTATTTTGAGTTAAGAGAGGGGGATATATCTTTATATGATAGATTTTCAAACTATACAAAAGAAAAGTATGAAGAGGACAGGGATACTATTGAGACATTAAAGAAGATACATCAACCAAGTTATCAAGAGATAGAGGCAAGTTTTTTAGATAAGGGAGTAGATATAAATTCAAAAAATCTATCAGAGTGGATTTCAAGACTTTCATTAAGTGATAACAAAACAAACTTTTTTGATGGAGACTTTATAAACAATAATTTTTTCAATGAATCAAGGTCACCAAAAAGGGTGTTTTCAGTAGAATCAAAAAAGGGAGGAACAGCATTAAAGGTAATAAAGATTGAGCCTTCAAGAGTTGTTTTAGAGAACCCTATGGTAAGGGGTTCAAGAAGAATTATTAAAATCAATGAGGGAGAAGACTATACAATAAAGAAGGAAATAATGCAAGGAGAGCATACAGGTAATTATTTATTACAAAAAAAAGAAATCAAAAATGGATATAGTATATCAACAACAGTAGAAAAAATAGAAGTAAAAGAGATAGATAATAAATTTGTAGAACAAGAAGAAAAGAATAACATTGAGGCATTTTTTGTAAATGGTTTACCTTCTCAATATAAACCAGATTTAGCAATAAATCTAAAAAAGGGTATTTTGGAAGACATTGAGCCAGATGCATATGTATATCAAGTTGAATTATTTAGACTTGCGACACTAGACCTTGAGAAAAAGTATAAAACGGAAATAAAAGGTTTAAGTATGTTATCAGTATTGCCATCTTTTGGTGACTTATTATATGATAGAACAGCAATTTTTGAAAAACAAACAGCATTAGCAGCATCACTAGACCAATTAAAATTACTAGATTTTACAAACATTAGAATTTCATTTGGATTTAAAAAGTCACAAAAGAACTACAACGATACAAACACAATAGAATTAAAGGCAAAAGCACAAAATCTAGACAGAATTATTCCAATAAAATCAACATTTTCAGAGTTAATGTTACCGTGGGCTTATTCAGATTACATCACATCAACATTTGCACAGGATTCAATAGGGGAAGTGTCAGTAAATGAGTTAATAAAGATAATAGATTTAAAAGATGGACAGCAGTATTTGTCAAGAGAGAAGCCATCAAGACTTTCAGATGTAGAAAAGGTAAAAAAATCAGCATTTTTTGTTAAATCAAAGTCAACAATACAAGGTGTAGACATTTTCAAAGGTCCAGAGAAGTTTAATGGACTTATTATGGCTCCATCTGGTTCTGGTAAATCATTCTTTGCTGTAAACATGTTAGATGGTTTTCTTGGTTCAAGTCCTCATAACATTGCATGGATTATAGATAAGGGGGGTTCTTTTACAAGGTTTGCTCAAATTCATGAAGGGGTAAATAAAAATGTTGATTTATCAGACAAGGATTCATCAGTTAATCCATTTGCGTTATCATTCAAAACATTGGCAATAAACAGATTACTAGAGATTTCAAATCTATTATCAAAAAAAGAGACAATAGTAGATAAGAATACAGGAAAGTCAAAAAGGGAGTTCAAGTATAATTTTACTCCAGAGTTAAAAGAGGAATTAAACATAATAGTAAAATTATTACAACAATATTCTGATACAACAGGAAATGATAGTTTTAGACTTGTATCAACAATAGATGATAGAAAGTTAGCAAAGGAGGTTGGAAACACTGGATATGATACTTTTGTTTTAATATTAGATAACAATGGGGATATAGTAATTGATTCAGAGGGAAATAGGGAGATAGATGCTACATTTACAATTGAGGAGCCCCAGGCTACGCTTGAGGTTTTATCATCAATTGTAAAATCAATGTTACAACCAGACAAGGAAACAACAGACAAGTCACCAACAGGGGATTACCAACAATTAACGGCAAAAACAGTTGAAGTTATAAATGGTCTTTTTGAAAGAAAGTTTTTAGACAAGTTAAATTCATTAAGATTTTTATTAAAATATACAGAGGATGAGAATGGTGTAATATCAGAGGTAGAGGGGCAAACATTACAAGTAGGATTAGACGAGGAGAAAAAATCAGTTAAATTTAGATATGAAAGTGAGCAAGCCAAAATAATGGAAGAAAACCTATATTTTACTACATCAGAGTTAAAAGACGAGTTTTCATCAGTAATAAAAGCAGACAAGGGGACAAAAGATGAGACAACATTACCATATTTAGATGCATTAGACTTTTATATAGACATGAAGCAGGCAGGAAAGTTATTCAACACAAAGCCACCAGCGGATTTATCAAAAGAAAGACTTGTGAATATAGATTTAGGGGATTCATCAAGTCCAAGGTTAGCGGCGGTATTACCAGCAGCGATTTTCATGAATTTTTTCAAAATAATGGTATCACCAAACACGAAACTAGCAAAAAAGATACTTTTGATTGATGAGGCACACTACATAGTGGGGGCTGAGTCTTCTTCTGGATTGGATTCAATAGAGTATTTATTTAGAACAGCAAGAAAACATGGTGCTGGAGTATGGTTAATTTCTCAAGCGATAACGGATTTCCATAGAGATGATGGACCAAAAAAGGCAAAATTCAATGCTCTTAAGCAAAATGCAGGTTGGAGAGTAATTTTAGGTGGGTCTCATTCAATTCCTTCGGATGATCCAAAGGGGGAACAACCAGTATTTAATTTAAGTGAACCAGCACAGGAATTTGTTAAAAAGGCAAAAGAGGGAGCAGAGAAGTTTGAGATGTTATTAGATATGGATGGAGTAAAGACTATTACAGCAAGTTTAATAGTATCAGGACTTGATTACTGGACTTCAACTACCCACAAGGATGAAAAGACTCTTTTATCAGTTTTAGGGGCTGTTACGACTCAAAAAACAGCGATAAGGGTTATGGCAGAATTATATTCAAATCCAAAAAAGACATTTAAGGAGGATTATTCAGATATAACAGTATTTCAAAACACTGCACCACAAGTTGAAACTCACGAGGTTGTTGAAGAGGTTGAGAAAATCTTAGTTGGGAAGGATTTATCACAAGAAAAGATAAGTATAATTAGAAAAAACCATAGACTAGTTAAAGCAATTTTATTGTTAATGAAAGAGAAGAATGTAACATTCTAAAACATTTGTTTTAACAAATCTCCAAACAAAACCCTTCCCATTATGGGTGGGGTAATCAAAAGAATTCACAAAACATTTGTTTTTAACTTCACAAACCTATGTCCTCCCGTTATTATATAAAAATAAGTTAAAGAAATAAAAATAGTAATTTTGAAAACTAAGAAAAAAATAGAAGGGTAATATTTAATGAAAAAGATAATTTTAATACTAATGGCATTAACAGGTGTGGCATTAGCACAGACACCACCACCAACAGATTTTGTATTTCAACACTATGAAGCATTTGGGGGTTCAATGGTTAACAACCTAGTAGGGTTTATAACTGAAAGTTTCATGGTTTTAACAGGAGGGGTTACATATTCAAAGTTAGATTTAATAGGTCTTTCAATATTTTTAGCAATACTAATTGGACTATATTCTTTTGTAAAGAGTTTGGATTTTAGGGACATATCAAGTGTTTTTTATGATGAGAGACAACCTTGGTGGAATTTAATTACAAAGTCTTTTTTAATATTTATTTTATTTGACTTCATGTTAAAGCCTATTCCAATGATACAAATGACACCAATAGTGGGTTACAAAAGTTCATCTTCAGGGGTTGGAGTAAATAAGGGAGACAGGGAAATCCTTGGATGGATGGTAAATGATTTAAAATCAACAATTTCAGATGTTAATCAGGCATCTCCAGTTGCACCAGGTTCAGTAGGAAACAATAGAATAATAGTAGTTCCACAAATTCTTGGAGTTATAGGATATATAGAAAAAAGTTATTATGGTTTTCCAGATATAAAGGCATCAGACTATGTATATGAGGACACTTCAACTTATGCTGGAGCTTTATCATCAGGAGCACCAACAAAAAGAAAACAAATGTTTTGGAAAAGTGGAGCTCAAAACACTATATACAGTTGTGTATCATCATCTAAAAAAGCAGAGTTTTTAAAGGATAATGAGAATTCATTAACGGCAAGGATAGAGCAGGAAGATATAATAAAAAATTGTGCAAGTAACATTACATTAGGGAGTTCAATTTTTGTTTCATTATTTGGTACTGATATTTCATCTACAATAGTTTCAGATTTTTTCGAGCCAATAGATCAAATGTATTACTATATGATAGGTTCTCAATATAATGAGGTTTTATTAGCAAAGTTAAATTTAAATTATAAAAAGGAATTAACAGTAAAGTCAAATGAATTATTGATAGACGAGATAGATATAGCAAAGAATTCAAAAGAGCTCAAAGAACATTATTCAACTTTAATTACATTGGAAAACTCAAACATTAGAGAAATTGCAAACAAAATGTTCAAGGACCTTTCAGATTTAGAAACGGCAACAGCAACAATGACATATCCAAAAGAAATAGCAATTTTATTAACAGACATTTTAACACAACAATCATTACCAAAGGTATGGAGAAAAAATCTTCCCTCAATAGATGTAAACGAAGAAGAAACAGCAATAAAAAACATTGATTTTAATCAAGCAGGATTAACAAATGAGGTTAAAAAGAGAGTTTTAGAAGAAGAGAAGAATTGGATTAAACAAAATTTAAAGGCATCAGAGGCATTAACAACAAAACAAGTAGAACCAAAGGTAAATGACTATTTAAGAAAATTATATGAATTAGCGAAGACAAAGTTATCAGATGATTCGTTTCAGGATGAGTATGACAATTTAGGATCAAATTATAGGTTCACAGGTCCATTAAATAGTTCTTTAAGTGTAGGGACAGTTGATAATTTTTACGATACATCAGTTCCAGGTATTTCAAAAATAAAACAATTAACAGAGGAAAGGGTAAATTGGGAGTTAATGGTTACAAATAGAAGGGTATTATTAACAATAGTACAAAGACAGGCAGACATAGTAGATGAGTTAGTTGCTCAATACGAAGAAACAAAAACAAGATGTATGGGAGCAAACTCAACACCAAGTTCTACAAAGGCATGTATAAGTGGTATATTAAATGCTAATATAACAAGGATTGAGAAAGAGGATTCTTCAGGAAATAGAATTGCGATGTATTCATTAAGAAATGTATTTGCAGGGATGTATCCTTCAACAATATACTATGAGTCTTCAAGAGCAATAAAAGACCCAAAAGACAAAACTGGTTCTGCATTATTTTTAAGTCATCAGGGTGTGGTAAACAATATAACTTCATCATCAAGTGGAGGAACATACAGTGTATTAGATTCTTCTTTAACAGCATTACCACCATTATTATTATCATCAATAGAAGATGATGAATTATTTAAATATTACCAATCATCAGACACAGAATATATTAGAAATTGTGAGTTTATGACAAGGTTACAGGGTTCAGACTTAGACTGTTCTATGATAAATCATAAAATAGAGCAAAGTTCTATATCACAACACACAACATCAGAAGAAGCAACAGAGGAGTATTTTACAGAGTTAGAAAAAAAGAAGGGTATAACAGTTGGTTCTGTATATAATGATTTTAAAAGTATATTTAATTCAACAAGTACAATGGCAATAAATGTTTCAAATCAGGGAGCATCAACATTAAGTGGTCCAAAGGATTTCTTAGTTCATGAATTGGTAAATACTTATTCTTCAGCACCTTCATTAAACCAGCAAGTTAATATAGATATAAATCAACATAGAACACTTATAGCAGACTTACTGTTAAGTCAAGGTTCATCAAACTACAAAAAGTTATTTTTTGACTTAGTTAGAGGTGTTGAGAATTATGTTGCAGCAAATGGAAGTGGAAAACTTGAATTTAATGAAAAGGTAAAAGATGGGATAAAAAAAGGGTATCCAAACATAAATGTAGATAATTCATATATAGTTGTTTTAGAGGCAGTTATAGAGGCAGCGGCTCAAGCAAATGCATCAAGAGTGGAATCAGAGGCTAAGACAGCGGTTGCAACTTCTGTTCAAACAAGTGTAACAACAGCATCACCATTGGTATCAAAAATAAAACAGCTTCAAATAGCATCAACAAGTGTAGAAAAACAAAAAACAACAGCAGGGTGTGCTACAAATCCTCAAACAAATACTTGTGTTTCTTTATCAAATACCTTATCAAAATTCAATGCACAGATTGAAGAAGCAAAAAAGGTTTTAATAAATAAATCAAAGTCAACAACGGGGGTTACACCAGCACCAGCACCAGCAGTAATAAAAAGAACAACAATAGAGTTAAATGATAATTTAACAGAAGACAACATGTTATATAGATATATTGTTAAGCCAGTTTTAGCGTTACAGTGGGGTATTTTAACAGAGGTATTAGACACAGTAAGGGAATATCAAAATGTTGCAATGGTTAAGGTTACATATTTTACTCATAGTTCAAATGGTTTATATGATATTGATAGAATTATAGGGCCAGGGGTAATTCCAACTATTTCAAAGGCTACATTACCACCAGAACTAGCAACACCATCAATAAAAAACAATTCTTTTTTACCACCATATACAATAAAAGAGGCAATAGAGGAGATAAAGACTGTTTTAACAGATGAAGAGACATTATCTAAAGTAGTAGGTGGTGGTGTAGTGGCAACAGGTGCTACATGGTTAGCTTCAAAAACAGATTCTGGAACATTTGTTTTAAAGATAATGATTTCTATAATATATTTCTTATTTGCAGCAATAATTGTGTTACCATTATTGTTATTATTTAGGATAATAAAGGTAGTTTTATTAGGAGTAATTATAGGTATAATGGGAATTATCAGAATAACAATGTTATTACCTCTTTCATTAGTTATATGGGTAATGAGTTACAATGTTGGGAGTTCAAAAACATTAAGTTCTTTAGAAAGTTTATTCAAGTATATAGATAAGCCAATGGAGCAATTAAAGGTTTCTTCTAAACAGTTATTGGTATGGGTATTTGCTACATTTATATTAGGTGTGATGATGTATATCTCACAAAATATCTTTGGTCAGTATTTAATGGATCAGTCAATTTTAGTTTTACTTGATAAAATGACAGCAGGAGCGATTGAAGGACCAACAATGTTATCAGTATTATTTACAAATGGTTTTGCTATTTTAGCGATATTCTTTATAGTTGTTTATGGTTATAGTTTAATTTTATCATATATTACATCAACAATAAAAGAAACACCGTTAATGAAGAAGGTTGGAGATATGTTAGAGCAACAAGAAAAGGCATCTTCAATTGGAAGGATGGCACAAGGGTCAGTATCAAAAGTAACACAAAAGATAAAGGGGGTATAAAATGAATTTTTTAAAATATTTCACACCAGACTATGAAGGGGTAATGTATTCAGAAAACAGTGAGACCCTTTATATAAAGATTTTAAAGTTTTTTGAACCTGTATTTAATGTATTATCAGATGTTAATATTGTAGTTCTATTACCAATTCTTTTTGTATTTGCAGTTTTCATTGGAATAATAAAATCACCAAGAGAAATGAGTGTTTTGGCAACACCAACATTAAGAAATCCATTTTTTTCAGCATTCTTAATAGTTATAACAATTAGTATGACATTTGTTCCAACTAATATAAATGTGGTTGAAATAGATAAGGATAATATACACCAAGTAAAGATAATTTCAAAACTAGAGAATGTTCCAAGAGTTTTAGCTATTTTTAGTTCTATACCATCTCCAATAGTATATGGTATAGTGGAGGCGGAACAGAAATCAGAAGCAATTGGTTCAGTTTACAATAGGTATAATGGTGATAATAGTAATGATCAAAAGCATTTTTTTCATTTAGGTATGTTTGCTGATGGTAATTATGAAATACCATATTCTGGAAGTAACAATATAGAGAAACTAGGTAAATTTAGAGCACAGGTAGCAAATATAGGGGAAGAGAAGAAGATATTAAAAGCGATAGAGGCACCACAATTTAAAAAATTAAGAACTATCTCTTTAGAATTCTATAACAATTGTAGAAAGCAAACAGAACATTATGCAGAAGGATTAAAGGGAATAGTAAATTGTGACTCTTTATATAGGGGACATCCAATAATCACACAATTATTTACACCACAAGAAAAAGGGGAGATTTTCAAAGATGATGGAGTATTGGGTTTTCTTAATACTATGGGTGATGGTATTAAAAAATCACTTCAAGACAGAAAGAACAATAGGGAGTTATTTTTACAGTCAGCAATTGTAGGACAGTTAACTCCCCCAACAAGTGGGATTTTTAGTCCAAATTCATATAATACAATATCATATATTCCATATGATGACTTAAAAACCATAGAAAAGGCAGATTTTCCTACATATTGTAATGAAATAGTTAGGTCAACAACATCACAAAAGGCATATTACAAAAAAACAAGCATTTTTAATTTAGAGCCTATAATGACGAACTATGACAATGTAGCAAAATATTGTTCGGAAAAAAACATAGGTTCTATACAACCAAAAGCAGAAGCACAGCAGATTTTTGAGACAAAGGTAAATGCATACAACCAGCAATTAGATAATTTAATAGTAAGTTCAGAACAATATAGGGAAACAGTAGTAAATAGTAATACTACATTACAAAACGACCCTTTTGAAAGGAAAGAGATATTAGTAAACAATGATCCAGAGGGCATAATCAAAAGATTTGTTTTTGCATCATCTGATAAACCATTAGTAAACAAGGCAAGCACAAAGGAGCAAATAAAACAATATTTATTATATTTTGTTAATACAGGGACATTCAACTTAGATGTGGCAAATGCTTCATCATCATCATATGTTGGATTAAAACCAATTACGGATATGGGTTCAAGTTTAACAACAGAGGAGGAGAGAAGATATTTAAAGTTATTGAATTCTATGGTTGGTTTAGATCCACTAACTGTTTTAAATAAAACCACTTCAAAGGTAAACATATCACTCAATGAGGAAAGAGTTCAAAAACTACAAGAATTGTTTGATAGACTTTATATAGTTAAGTATATAAGTGATGTATTTTTATCAAGTGTTTCAGTTACAGAGATATTACAGAACCATAATAGTAATCAAAATTCATTCCCAACAAGTGGTTTAACGGCAATTAAGATAAATAATCAAGATATACAATTAGATTTTTCAAACTTAGAAAGTTTAGGGGTTAGAGAAATAGCAGAAAGTATAGAACCAGACCAACTTAAGAGAATTGGGGTTGTTTTAAATAGTATAGGGGAGGTTAGTGGAGTTACTTCATCAAGTAGTACAAAAAATACATTAAAAGAGTTGTTTTTGTCAAAAACAGCAACAAAGCTAAAAAAAGAACATGTATTACTACACCAACTAGGAATGGAATTAGATATATTATTAGAACTTGAGAAGGAATATAAACTAGAAACAATTGATTCAGGTTGGCAAATGGTAGATAGATTAAATTACAACACGGCATTAAAGGAACTTGGATTAAAGGTTGCAACATTAGCACAAGGAACACAATTATCAACACAAGTTACAGATATAGGATTAAGAACACATCAGACAGTTCAGGATTCGATGGTATCGTTAGGTGTAGGTTTAATGTCTTCAAATGGAAAGAGTGTAACTATTGGGGAGGTAGAAACAAAGGGAACAGTGGTTTCAAATATATTTATAGATGATGCAGAGATTGCAACATCAAAGGAAGCAAGTGCAAGTGGAGATTTTCAGAAGGCTATTAGAAAGACAATGTCTATATCAAGTTTTACAGAACCAATATTAAATGTGTTAAACACAACAATGACAACAGTTTTATTAAAAAATACAAGTTTTTCAATTGATATTGTTTCAAATCCAGTTGATTATAGACCAGTAATAAGAGAGAGTTCAATAGGTTTAATGACAGATGATACATCAAATATTTATGCATTAACAAATTTATTAAATATAAAAAACTACCAAGGAGAGGGTAAGATGACTGAAACAGTTTCTTATCTTAATCAAAAGGATAAATCTTTTGGTTATGGTTTGGTTGAGGTGAGAGGACCATATGATACATGGTCAGTTTCAGCTATTAGAAATGGATCAATATTACCACAGTCAAGATCGACAACAAAGATAGAAGGTGTGGAAGGTGTAACAAACAATATATTTAATTATACAGAGGGTTTTTTAACAGATGGTTTAAAGTATGATGTAAGTGCAACATCAGATGGAAAGTTTTTAACAAGTGATACATATAAGTTAATAGGGGTTAATCAGGTTAATCAATCATTAGAAATCGGGGCATATTATAGAGTATATGAATCACTAATGGGGCCAGAATCAGATAAGATACTGAGTAATATGGACACAGCAATGGCTTTAAACGCACTTTCAACGGCATCTCTTGTAATTCCTGGGGCAATGTTTGGGTCAGCAGCAAAAGGTGTTTTAAAAGGCGTTACTTCTATATCAACAAAGACAAAAAGAACAATGAGTGCAGTATCAAGATTTAAATCAGCAATTGTAAATAATCCAAGAAGGTATATAAAGGCAATGTCAAAGAAGATGTTAAAAAGGGGTTTAAAAAAGACAAAAAAGGGTGTTTTGGCTGTTTCTGCTGCATCAGGTTTTTATTACATTGGGGCAGATGTTTTAAAATATATTGCAGGATTATCTTTTAAGGTTATGTTAGGGATAATTTTAATATTAGTTGTCTTCCCAATAATACTTATAATAGGGATAATATATTTATCAATAGCAGTAATTAGATATATGTTATTGGACTTATTATTTCCACTATTAAGAACATATTTTGACTTTATATGGAATTACATAAAACTAATGATAGGTCTTGTAAAGGATGGGTATAGGAATAAAGGTGTAGAACCAAGACTTATATGGGAAACATTATTAGAAGGACCTATCTTAAAAAATGGAGGAGCAGTATTAAAAATAACATTTTTAACAATGATATTTACAGGGTTATCAATATTTGTAGTTGAGTATTTTATACTTGGTGAAGTTGTTAGGGATATATTTAGATGGTTAACAATAAATAATGAATTATTGGAACCAGGAACTTTTGCTTTAGAGGTTTCTATTTCGATTGGGTTATTGATATCTCTTATATTTTTAAGAATATACATATCAATAATAAAGAAAATAATCCCAACTGAAAAAATAAGTTAAAGAGGAAAAACAAAGGTTTTTGAACCAGATAATAAAAAAAGGAAGGTGACAAAATGTCAAAACCAATAAAAAAGGAGGCTATTAGTAGAATGAAAAAAATAGAATTATGGACAGATGGTAAATTTAAAATGATTGTTTTAAGTTCTCTAATTGCATCTATCACGGCAACAATATGGTTATTAAACACAACAAGACCACTAGAGGATAAGTATCAAAAGTTAATGAACACAAAGCAATTATATATAATTGACCCAGCAGGACAAAAGTATATAACAACAGCTAGTTCATCTCAAAAGGATACATATAAGGAGTTAGCAAAGATATTAGTGAAAAAAATGTATGAGTTTAATGGAAATGAGTATAAATCAAATTTAGATTTTGTTAAAAGTTTCACAGAACAGAAGACATTTGATATGTATAAAGAGTCATTATCAGCGACAATTGAAAATGCCCAACTATTAGGAGCATCATTTTCAGTAGAAATTGAAAGTATGTATACAACAAGGACTTCTGATTCATATGTAATAGAAATCTATTTCAAACATATTGAGACATCAAGAACAACTTCAAGCACATCAAATTTCAAGGTTACATATGATTTAAGAACATCAACATCAACAATAGATAATCAATTTGGTATATATCTTGATAGCTTTACTTTAATAACAGGGAAAGAATTAGAGGAAGATAAAATAGAGAGAGATAAAAGAGATAGAGAAATCCAAGAAAGAGAGGAAATAAAAAATGAAAAATAATTTTTTAAAAACAGCAATTTTAGCAATAAGTTTAACCGTGGCATCACAAGCAACAGGTTTTGAAAATGTAGATTTTAATATAGATTTAAATACAAATAGTTATCAGGAAAAGAACTGGAGCGAAGTATCAGAAAATATAAAAACAAAAATGATAAATCTTAAAAAGAACCACAGTAAGAATTTAGTAAAAAGAATGAATGAAAGGGTAAAGAAGATAGAAAGACAAAAAAGAACAACATTCACAATAACAGCACCAAAGGTTATGGATGTATTTGTAAGAGATTCATACTTAGTTTTAGAAGATAAGTTTGTAATCAAAAATGCACCAGTATGGAAGAGGGTTTTAATAAAAGAAAAGGATATTTGGGAATACTAATTCCCAGGTAAAAAACAAAAAGGGTAACACAAAATGACAATTTTACAAAAACTAAAGCTTTTAACAATAGTATTGTTGTCAGTTCATACAGCAAATGCAGGTGTTTTCAATTTTAATTCTTCAATGGTTGGTTCATCAGAAGGGAGTTTAAACTCAATTTTACAGAGTTCTCAAAGGGATTCAGCAAAGGGAATAGAGTCATCTGGTTCAACAGAACAAGAAAAGGAGGGTTCAAGATACAAGAATCCACTTGATATGGGTTTTGAGGAGAGAACAAGGGGGTTCAACTCAACAGAAATATATATTCAAAATAACATTTCAAAGTTCATTGGTGAAATTGAACAATACAAAACATATAATTTAAGAAAAAACAATTTTTTAAAGTTATACAAAGATGATCAAACAGTTCAAATAATAAAAGGTGGAGTAATTCAAGGTTTAGAGAGTTCTTTTGGGATTGGAGGAATGGGAACAGTTTTTGATAACCTAAAAGAAGAGAGAGTAAATGAATGTAGAAATTTACAAATAAGTAAAAGGTTAGAATGTGAAAACAAGGCAGATAAGTCAGTATGTTTAGCAGAATTAGCAGAAATAGAGTCAAACTGTTATAAAGTAACACAAAACTCAAATACAGGTTTAAAGGGTCTGGCTCAAGCGATAGGGGAAATCCAAGATAATTTATTAAATAGTATTTCACAATCTTTACCTAATTTATCACAGGGAAATTCATCTGGACCTATTAAATCTTTAACACCTACAGTGGGAACAAGTGGTCCATCAACATCACCAACTTCTTTACCAGTGATGTCAACACCACCAACAAAACCTCAATCAGCACAAAAGAACAATTTTGGATTTGCAATGCCAAATATATCTAATGTGGTAAATAATAGTATAGGTGGTTTAATAACAGGTATAACAGTTCAAGAGGAGTGTAATGTAATGGAATGTTTATATTATCCAAGAAGAGCAAAGTATAAATATGATTCATCTGGAAACATTGAAACACAGCAAATAACATTAGAATCAGGTGATTCACTAACTGTTCCAAAATACAGTTCAGAGTTTGACTCAAAATGTGTAAAAGACAAAAAAGAACCAAAAATACAGTTAGCAGAAAAGGTTCATGAATTTAAGTCAGAAGTAAAAATCAAGGCAACTAAGGAGATTATAAAACATATGTTTAAAGAGTTACCAGCAAATATGATTAAAAAGCAAAATGAAAGAGCGGTTGCTTGTGCATTTGAGGCTATGCAAAATACAATTACAGCAACAGATGATTTTCTTGGTGATTATGGTGATGAAGCTGATGGTTCTTCAGGATTAAATGAAGGTCAAGTTGAGGATGCAAAAAAACAAATAGAGGATGATTTAAAAAATGCACAAGATGACCAGTCTACAAAAAAGTCAGTAGTGGCATCAGAGTTTTCACAACTTTCAAAAACTGTTGGAGAGTGTATTTCATTAGCAAATTCACAAACAAAGGAGAAAACTACCATAAAAGGTGGGATAAACCTACATAAGGGTTCACCAGAGGTTATATATGAGAGTATGGTTGTAACAATTACTTCACAAATGCCTTTTGTATCAGCATTAGGTGCTCAGGTTAAGGCAGAGATGCAAGAATTATTTACACAAGGGTGGAAATCAAGTGAGTTAATTAAACAATGTATAGCAAAGGGTCAGACAGACACATTTATACTTAATTACAATAGATGTGTTCAAAAGGATGAAGATATGGACAACACATTTGAGTTTAATTTCAAAACTCCACAATTATTGGATGCATTAAGAAGACAAACAAAATCAGAATGTGTAGCAAACTTAAAATCATCTGGTAGTTCTTTAAAATGGGTATTTAATGAGGTAAATACAAGTTTTAAAACTTCAGAGGCAACGAAAGATGCTAAAACTAAACCAGCAGTGGGAAGTGAAGAGTATTTAACAAGATGGTTTGAGTTAGAAGGAAAGTTAAAAACTTCAACACAAATTTTAGAAAAGTTAAAGATCCCATATAAGGGGTATTTACAGACAAAAAATGCAACTTGTGCAGAGAAATTTTACAATATACTAGCAGAAAACACAAAACTTGAAGATACAAATATTGATTCTTGTTCTATATTAGATGAAAAAGAAGATAAGAAGAATGGTAAATCAACAAAGTTAGACAACTCAATCAAAATAAATATTTTTGATGATAATCCAGAAAATGGGATACCAAAGGATTTATACACATCAGTTCAGATGTTATGTATAGATTCAGCTACAGATATTATAACTGAATTAGAAAACAATGAAATACCATCAAAGGAAGTTCTTGAGACATATTATGCGAAAGAGTCAGAGTTTAATCCATTAAATGCAAGACATAAAGATGGGAAAAAGGGAAAGTATTCAGAGTTTAAGTTAACAAGGTCAATTTCAAATGTAGCATTTTGTAATAGGTTTTGGAAATCAGTTGGGAAATTAGGAGGAAATCAGGGAGAATATGATAGACTTGTATCATTAAAAATAGCAGAAGAGATATTAAGATCAAAGACAGAATTAGGTGGAGATATCAAGAATCTATATAAACAAAAAGACAATTTTTTAGAAGGATACAAAAACACAGTTGAAGGTTTATCAAAACTAACAAAGTCGGAAAAACACGCATTTTGTGTAAATAGAAACAAACAAAAAACAGGGGAGGACACTTTGGCAAGACAAGGTAGATTAGCGGCAACAGATTTTTGTAGAGATTACAAAGTTATGTTATTTGATAAATTATTAAGAGATGCAAAGAAAGATTTAGACCATCCAATAATAACAACAGAACAGAGAAAGTTAATGAGAGAAACTATGAGACAGAGAAGATTAGAAATGAAAACTGGTGTAGTTCAAATGATAGGTGGTGAATAAAATGAAAGTTTTGAAAATAATAATAACAATGGTAATAGGGGTTCAATTTTTAAATGCGACACCTGAAAAAATATCAGAAGAAAGATTAAATTCTATATATGTATATCAGGATGAATATAAAGATGCATCAAAAACAGGTTCTGAATTAGAAAAGGAAGATAATAAGGTATCACTTTATTCAATTATCAAGTCAAAAAATGATGTAGACAAGATATATCAAGAAAGAAGTTTAGGTGTTGGTGTAGGTTCAAGTGGAGGAGTAAGTGCTTCACTAGGTTTAAGAAAGGAAGTAACATTAGCAGACATATCATATAATCTTGGTTGTTCTGATAAAACAATGGGTTTACAAAAGTCAGCACCATTATTAAGAAACTATGTAGAGCAAGTAAAAATATATGCACCAACAGCAGTTAACCCTTTTACAAATGAAATTGATTCAAAAGAATTATTTATGACAACATTGGAGTTAATGGGGGAAGAGGAACAAACAGAGAAATATTTAGATTTTCTTGCCTATATACACTATACAATACAATCATCATTAAATACATTAAATGACCCAGAGAACCAACCTCCACAAGACAATATGTTTAGAAAAGCAGAGTTTAGTGCTTGTATGGGTTCTACAATGGCAAACAGTATAGAAGAAGAGTTAAATTTTGGTGTTGGTGAGAATTCATATGATGATGAGTCATTCAAATATGGTTTAGATGTAACAGCATTTGCAAAAGCATATTCTTGTTATGATAGAAGGGAGGGTGCGGTAGTTAAAGGTGAAAATGAACAAAAAAGATATGAATATTCAAAATTTTATATAAAGTCATTATTTGACAAATTTATGGCAGGACAATTTACATTTACAAAAAAATCTTCAAAACTATGTGAAGACCTACACCACGAGATGGAATATAATCAACCAGTAAATAAAACAGAAAAAATAGAGATTTTGAGAGCTTCAAAGTTAGGTCAAATAGAAGGTTTTGATGGTGGAATAACAACAATAGGTTTAGAACATGAATCAAAGTATCATTTAGAACCAACAGGAGGGCAAGCAGGGAGTGTATCTGCGAAGATGGATCCTTCAAGTGTGAGTATATTAGAGTCATATTCTGCTGACCCTTCTGGGAATGCTGTATCTGGTGGTGAATTAAGGTCAGTAAGGGATACAGATTTCAAAACAAGGGTTATATATCAAGCAACACCTCAGCAAATAGACATAATGGACATACCAGAAATAACAAAATTAAAGTTTTTGGAGAGTGTAAAAACAGAATTTTTAGAGAACATAGGAAAATCAGAATTTTACCATGCGATGTCATCAAAAACAAAAATGGGTTTATCTTTGTTAATGGACAGGGTGACAAGTCAATTAGAATTAGACCCAGAGAGATTAAGAATGTTATCTTGTTCACTAAATGAGAATAATTGTGATTTTCCTTGGATAACAGAAGTTGAATATAAAAGATTTGTAGATAACAATGGAGAAGGTGGGATTTGTGAAGAAAAGTCATCAAATGGAGAGTATTGTGTAAAATATAAACCAAATCAATCATTACAAATAAGAAATATATTAGATGATTTAAAAACAGTTGCAACAGGAAAGCAAAAAATATATATTAGAAAGTTAATAGAGCAGGAGATAGGTTCTCAAGTCGAAGAGTATTATAGAGCAGCAGGTGGTTTAGTTTTTTCATCTGATTTTGATGGATTACAAAACAATAAAGAGATGTTTGCAATTGAAACAGGAAAGAGAAAAATAGAATTGTTAAAAACAGGAGTTTTGATAAAGAACAAATGGTTATCACCAATATCAAAGATGGCAGATACAGAGAAAAAGCTAATAGAAGACAGGTTTAAGGAAGAATATGAAAAAACCAAAGCAAATGATATATCAGAGAGAGCAAAAATGTATCAAAACATTAAAAAGATAGCAGAGCAAAGTGGAGACAACAGAGTAAACTACACCTCATATTTATATAGACCTTTAAATGAATTAGAGGTGGCAAAACAATTATTTTCAATGGCAGACTCAATTAAAATATTCCAAGTTTTAAACAAAGAGGTTTCAAAACCATCTTTTTTAGAATTAGAACCAGCAAAATGGGCGACAAAACAAAAGGATGATTTTGTATTAGAGCAATTGGAAGGTTTAGGACTTAGTTCTTATTATGGTAATACAAATTTTCCTATGATAGAGATAAAAGATGGAAAACAACAATTTAAAAGTTTTCCAGCAACAATAACGAATTATGAAGCACCTGCTTCAAGTTTCATAATAACAGCAGAAGAGGTAGCTAACATAAATTTAATATTTTCAAATTTCTCTGATTTCTATATAAGTAGACTAAAGGAGTTATATGGTAAAAGAATAGCAATAGTAAAGGGTGAATTATTAGAAAGAATGGAAAAATACAAAATGGATAAGACTAATTTAGAAATCCTAGAAGCAGAAATAGAAAAGATAGATTTTAAAATGGAACAAAGGGTAAATATGTTAAATCTACTCAAAAGGAGGTAACTTGAAATGACAAACCAAAAAGAACAAAAAGAACAAAAAGAACAAACAAAAATGGATCTTTTAAAAAGGGAAAATAGTTTATTAAAAGTAGAGACAGAGGTTTTAAATGACCTGGTTGAAAGATATGAAAGAGAGATAAAAAAACAAAGAAAAGATATTTTAAGATTATTAAAAGCAAAAGGGAATAAATAAGATGAAAGCAAAAAGAATAATTTTTACCATAATGATAATAATGGCGATGACAACACAAGCAAATGCAATGTTTTCTGATGTATTCAGTTTAGTAATGAGTGTAGGTAAGGTAAAAAAACAAAAAGAGTTACAGGAACAAAGGGTAAAATTAGAGAATGAGAAATTAAGTTCAATAATGGTTTCACATTCTGCTTGTTTAACTGCTGTATCTATAAAAGAAAACAAAAGTAAAGTTGAAGTAAATAGACTTATGTCAAATTTCCATAATTTAAAGACAATGAAGGAAAAGAAAACAATTATTTTAACTTTATTAAAAAGGGATCAATATTTCCTTAAACAAAAAAACAAGTGTCTTCAAAACACTTACAAAAGAGTGAGTGCCAAGTAATAAAATGGAATTTATAAAAAATAATAATAGTATATAAAAAATAAGTTAAATAGAGAGAATATAAGAATGGTAGCTCCATATATAAATAAAAAGGAAAGGTAAAAACAATGATAAACCAAGTAAAAAAAGTATTTTTAGCAATGTTAATATCAGTAATAGGACTAAATGCTTCAGGAACAGAAGATTTAAAGGCATATATTCAAGCATCAGTGTCAGAAGAGCAATTAGAGATAAATAAAAATATTCATGATAGACTAACAGAGCAAGATAAAGTAATGTTAATGAGACTTATGTATAGAGAGATGAAAAAAAGAGAAAATGCAAGTTTAGAAGAGAAAGAAAGATTAGTAAAAGAGTTAACAAGAATAAGTAAGATAGCATCAAAAAATATTTTAAAAAACCAAAGTTTTGTAATTGACTTACCACATTTTAGCTATACGGAAAATAGAAGTATAAAGGCGATAACATCAAGTTCATTAAGATTGGTTTCAGATAGATCATACTCTATAAACTTTGATAAAAAAGAGATTTTTGAAAGTGGTTCAAGAATGTCATATTTCAAGGGTATGACAAAGGGACACATAAATGAAAATATTATAGGATTAAGACTAGACTCAATGAGAAATATGTTTATTATTTCAAAACCTATAGAGGGAGCACACCTTATGGTAGCAATAGATATAGACCCGATAAGAATATCGGAAGAGTGGCTAACAGACCAAGTAAGACAAACAATACCAAATTTCAATAAAGGGGAGTAAAGATATGAAAACATCAAAACAAATTATTTTATCATCATTAGCGGCAATGATGATTTTAGGGACAGGATTAGGTGCAACATCACTAACAGAAGCAATAAAAACTGTAGATCAAACAGAGATAAAGTATAATGAAAAGAGTAAAGAGAAGATGAAAATCAAAAACTTAACAAACAAAGAGGAAGCATTATTAGATTCAATAGAAGATGAAATGAATAATCTATTAAAAGAGTTAAGTCAATTAAAGTCAAAAAATCAGATTTTGGTTAAAGAAAACAGGGTAATTCAAAATGAAAATATGCAACTTGAAGGAAATAATGAATTATTAAGAACAGAGACAGAAGTGAAGGGAAAGATGATTAACAAACTTCAAACTCAAAATAAAAGAATTACAGGTAAATTAAAGGGAATGAGAAACAGAAATGGAGAAATTATCAATGAGTTAAAAGAGGGGAGAGAGACAACATTAGATAATCTTAATAAATATATCATCACCAGAGAGTATGATAAGGCTTCAGCATTATTTGTATCTGTAAGAGAACAAATGTTTTTAACACCAGAACAAGAAGATGATTATGAAAAAATGATAGTTTTGGTTAAGGGTTTCAAGAAGCATATGGTAATTTTAAATAGTAAAATAGACTTTAATTTCAATAACAAAGACATGTTATTATTAACATTAAAAAGAGGTTTAGAATATTTAACTTCTACTTCTAATAGAATGAAGTTAATGGAGGCAACTTGGGTTTCAACTGTACTATCAGAAGATGAGAAAAATAGAGTTTTAGCAGCATTTGAGGTTAAAAACAATAATTTAACAAGAGCATTATTTAATGCAATAAAGATAAAAGAAAAAACAGCTGTGGATATTGAATCTGAAAAGAAACTTTTTGTAATTCTTGAGAAGATTGAGAAAACACAAAATGGAAACTCAAAAGGGGGAGAAAAATAATGAAAAACACAATCAAAAAAATAGTTTTAGTATCAATATTAGGTGTAACAGCATTAAATGCGAATATGTTTAGTAAGTTTGAACAGGAACAGACTCAAGAGGAGGTTCAAAGAATTCAAAACGGAGGACAACCAAAGATTCAGAAAAAACTATTACAAATAGATCAGGGTGTAATAGATGGTGCAGTAAATAGAATTAAAACAGGAAAGGGTGCTCCAACAACAATTTCCCAAGAAGAGTATGATAAACAAACAAAAAACGCATTTTTACAAGAACAAATCAAGAGAAAAGAGTTAATAATAAAAGAATTGAAGGGAAAGATGGAGTTTGTTAAATCAGAAAAGAAAATCAAATTAAAATCAAAACAAAAATACATAGATTTATTTATACCTTTCAATAAATTATCTGTGATTAAGTTTGACCAAAGAATAAAAGACTTAAGATATTTAAAAACAGAAACTATAGCGATCAAAAACAATCAAGATGAGCAAAAACTGGAAATTATCAATAAAGACCCAAATTTAGAGTTACAACTAAATATTGCTTTATTAGATGGAACAGAGTTGGTAGTAACATTAAAAGTAGGGAACAATTCAGCACAAAGACACATTGAACATAGTTTATTTACAAATGGGACTTCATTAGCAGCAAAAGCGTTGTTTTTAAAACAAACAAATGTAAAAAGAATTCACAATGATTTCAATAATAAGGCGATGTTAATGATATTTGCAAGAGTTACAAAAAACAATCTTTATAGAAGTTTAAGAGAAAATATAGTTCATATAAACAAAGATTTATTTAATGGAACAACAGAGATAGAAACTTTATATGGTTTAAAACCGATCAGTTACAGATTACATTTAAACAATGTATATGAATCACCATTTATTAAAGCAGACAAAAAGGACCCAAGATATTTAAGAAAATTAGCTTTAATGGAATTAACTTTAACAAATAATAATCAAAAAGAGGTATTAAGGGTGAATGAAACTCTTGTTAAAAATACATTTGGTAATTATGTTGCAATGTATTTAGGAGACTTAGAGAGAGGGGAAAATGTATTAGCACCTGGTGGAAGTTTAAGATTTTTAGTAGTAATAGAAGATAAAGTAAAAAAATAGGGTTTTTGAGTAATGATTAAAAGACTGGAATCATCAATGTGGACCAACCAGCATTTAAGTGTTGTTATGGAAACAGAATTAAAAAACAATGTTTTGACGGATGAAGAGGTAGCAATGTTAATGGTATCAGGTTTTGGGGAGTTTAAAAAGGTTCCAAAGCCAAGTTCACCAAAACAAAGTCCTTATTTTATAAAAAGAGTTGTTTTATTAACAGATGCTTTAGGTAAATATTTAGTATCGGATATAGAGTTACCTCAAAAAGATACACATATAATCAGACTGAGAGAGGAGTTGGATGAATATCAGAGTTTTAAAAAGAAATTCAAGACAGATTCAACTTTATCATTATCAACGAGGATAATTATAGAACCAGAGTCCTTAATAAAAGAAATATTTTCAACAAAACAAATAAATATTTTTTTTAAAGAGGTAAATCCAAAGGTTCCAGATGAATTAGAGATGAAGTTTAAAAAAATCATTTTACTAAATGACATAGAGGAGACAATAGAAGATAGGAAAGAGATAAGGGAGAGAGTAAATGATGTTGCGAAGGAATATGAAGAAAAAGTGATATCAATATACAAAAAAATGATAGGATCTGTTATACCATTAAAATTAACAAAAGAGGAGAGACAACTCAACTTAGAATTGGGGCTTCAGATGATAATGATAAGAAGATATGGTTTATCAGAGGTATTTTTCCAGAACACTAAAAGAGAAAGAATTGTTAAACCAGCATCATTAGCGGTATATGAAAAAAGTATAGAGAGTCAGAGTGGTGTTTCATCAAGTAAAAGACCATCACAGTTAATAAAAGGTTTAGTGGACAAAGAGTTAACAATTAAGGATATTTTATATGGAATAAATAAAAACAATCCTTTTGAAAAATCAAAAAAAGCACATAAAGAGGAGATCGAGGATATTTTGAATAATATAAGGGAGCAAATAACAAAGGTAATAAAAAGAGAGCCAGGGGGTCAATTCTAGTGAAAAATTATAACAGTAAAAGATTAGTTCCATTATTATACAAGTTGAGGTATTTTGAACAAGATGCAAAAATAACAGAAGTAACAAAACAAAAGAAAGAGCATCAAACAGTTGGTTCTTTTTTTAAAGGAATGGTTGCAGAGGAGTCTTCAGACCCAAGTCATTCAGATAAAAGTGATATTGACTCATTATTAAAAGAAAAACTATATATACATAAATCAATATTTTCAATGGATATAGATGACTTAATCACAAAATTTGGAGAAAATGAAGAGAGGATGATAGTTAATCTTGCAAATGATACAACATTCAACAATATAATTAGGGAAGACCAGATTATTCAAATGAAAGAGCAGATCCAGAGACTTTCTAATATATTTGATGAAACAGGAACTATTGGTGAAAAGTGGAAACAGAATGACAGTCAAACATTAAAGGTTGGTGAGTTATCAAAAATAGACTATCAAAAAAAGGAAGTTTTTCATAAATACCAAAGAGAGTTTTTAAAACAGGTAATGAATGAGACAGAGGAAGGATATCAAAAGTATATAGATCAAATCAAAGGAGGTTATGAGGATGGAAAATAAGGATTTTAACTCAGTAGGGTTAATAAAAATGGAATCAGAGGATATTGCAAGAGCAAAAAATAGGGAGATATATGTATTTGGTGCAAATACATCACAATGGTCTTGGGTTTTAATGAATACAGCAGTAACATCTCTTACGATTGCTTTTTCAGCGATTTTTCTATATGTTTTTGGTTTAATATTAGGGGGACCTGATATTGTTTTGTTAGGACAATTTTTAATAAATATGTTATTCCCTGTTTCGCTTTTCTTTTTATTATTTTTCTTAAAGGCAGTAAAAAAAATAGAATTTAAAAATGGGAAAAAATCAGCGTTTTTAATTTTATCAAAAGCCTCATTATTTAAGGCTTTATTTATGGAACCCAAGTCAAATGAAGACTTTGAACCAACACCAGTTCAAGAGTTTACAAAAATAGGTTAACCTTTAAGATGTTATTGTATAGAAAAAACAGTAGTTTTGAGTCTTTAACATTTAGGGCAACCCCAAATGATCTGATAAAAAGGGGGTTAATGAAATTGATTCTAATAGAATTAAAAACAAAGATTTTAGAACTAGAAGAGTTAAATAAAAACATAGATATGATTGAAACAACAATAACAAATGAAAATAAAACAACTATTTTGATAACTATTCAATATGCAATAACTCAAGGTGATAAAAAATGGAAAAAACAAAAAAATACTTTTTAAAATATTTAAAGACAGTTCAATCTAATTTTATAACAGGGGTAATGGCTTTATTACCAATAGTATTGACTTATTATGTTGTTTTATTTATTTATGATGTTATAAAGACAACAAATGCAGTATTAAATGAGTATTTTGTAGGTTTAGAAAACCCTGGTTTATTGATTTACCCTCTTGTTTTCATTTTAATAATTTCAATAGGATATGCTATCTCCTCAAAAACTTCAAATTTCATCTATCATACTCAGGATATGATTTTAAAAAAATTACCTTTTGTGAATAAACTATATGATATTTTCAAACAAATAACAGAACTATTTTCCTCAAATGGAAAGGATGATAAGCAAGAGGTTGTTCTTGTTTCATTTGGAGGACAGAAACAGTTAGGTTTTATAACAAACTCAATACCAGATACAAATATAAAAGTAGTATTTTTACCAACATCTCCAAATCCAACAAATGGGTATAACCTTTATGTTGAAGATAAGGAGTTAGAATATATTCCAGACTTAACAAAGGAAGAGTCGTTAAAGCTCGTATTAAGTCTAGGTTCACTAAAATCAGAAAAACTAAATAAATATTTCAAAAAAAAGGGAGGGGGTATAAATGAGTAATAAAAAAATAATAGGAATAGATCCAGGAATATATGGCGGACTGTCAAATGGATCAGAACATATAAAGACACCATTAAAAAGGGTAATAGACAAAAAGCCTGTTTTTATACTTGATAAAGATAAAAGCGGCAAGAAACAATATTACAAAACAGGTCCAAAAGCAGGACAATTGAAATATAAAGTTAAAACTCCAGAGAAATCCCATTTTGAATTAGATATGGAAAAGATAATTGAATTCATAAAAGACTCAAAAATAGTTGTTTTAGAAGTTCCTGGTTTAACAAGAGGGAATATGGCTAAAGCAACAAGGACGACAATGATCAATTTCGGCATTTTAAAGGCCCTTTCAGAGTTAAATGCAGAAAAGGTAATATATGTATCACCTCAACACTGGAAAAAGGATTTAAGGCTATCTGCTGACAAATTAGAAGCAATAGAGATGGCAGAAAAAGAAACTGATACATCATTCAGAACAAGTAGAGGTGCATTATTAGATGGACCAGCCGAAGGATTTCTTTTAAGAAAGTGGTATTTGGAAAAATGGAATATATCTATTTAAAACAAAACAGGCATTTTAAGACCATTTAAAGACATTTTTTTCTTTCTCTATACCATTTATCAGAAAACCAGAGAAAGAGCCCTTAACCCCCCTAAAAACTCCATTAAAACAACAATTTTAATAATAAAGTATTTTAAAGAATGTTAGTTAGTGTAGAAATAGAGTAAAAAGACAAAAATAGATAGAAAACAAGCCATAAATTTTCCATTCCACCAGAAGTCGAAAATCTTAATTTTTTAGGAAACAATCCCCAACTTCTTTTACCAAACAGTTTAACACCAGATTTAGTATGCATATCACCAAAAATATGTAAGACACTACCAATTCCAAGAAGAAGAGGGATAGTATAAAATGAATATTCTGGGTTACCACCATCAGTGCCACCAAAGAAGTAATAGATAAAAACAGAAATACCACCAAAGAAGTAAACATTGTAATCCAATCTATGAGTAGGTCCTCTATGTTTAAGGTTTGAAACCAACCAAGAAAGACCAGTAATTCTAAGTTTTCTACTAATATATGATTTTTCATGGTCAAGGTCAGGAAGAAGAGAGCCAATACTAATAAGGATTAGTGTATATGTAAAAAGAAGAATGTCATTAGAAGGGATTACTCCGATTACATTCAAAATCATATTTTTAAAATCAGCAAACATAGTCAACCATAGAGAGAGAGGATTACCCCAATCATCAAAAAGAGACTTTTCATTAAGTGTGACAGCAGCTAATGTCAAGGAAGAAAAAATTGCTATAGCGGTTGCTTGGTGTGTTCTATAAGTCATATTGATACCTTTTTATAAAAATCTATACATAATATTAACATAAAACTTTCCCAAAAAAAAAATTAAAGTTTTTTCACAAAGTTTAAAGATTAGGTTAAAACATCATAATATAAAAAAAGGAGAGGTGAAAAAAATGAAAAAAAATAATTCAACACTAGTAGTTAATTTATTTGGAGCTCCAGGGAGTGGAAAAAGTACAGCAGCATTAAGAGTTATATCAGATATCAAAATGAGATTTGGTGCAGAGGGTTTATCTGCGGAGTATGTTTCTGAGTATGCAAAAGACCTAACATGGGAAGGAAGATTTGAGGAGTTAGGAGATCAATTATCAGTATCAAAGGAACAAATAAGAAAAGAAAGGGTTTTAATGGATGCAGGGGTTGATATTATAGTTACAGATGGACCAGTAGTAAATGGAGACTATTTTAATAGACTTTATGTTAAAAAGGAAGACCAAAAGCAAAATACAGATTTAATGTATAGTCATCATAACAATACAACACATGCAATAAATTTATTTATAGATATAGATGAAAACATTAAGTTTGAGGAAGCAGGAAGAACACAAACATTAAAAGACTCTTTAAATATCCAGCAAGCACAAAAGGAACTATTAAGATCAAAAGGGGTGGATTTCAAAACAATCCAGAATAAGAAAGGACAAATAGAAGATATATCAGTTCTTATAGAACAACAAGTAGAAGAAATGTTTGGACTACATAAAGAAAACAACAGTTTTTATGACAATATAACTGAAAGGGAGTTAGAATTATTTAGGAGAAATGAGGCAAAGGTTTTAATAGAGACAGGAAGACCAGCAGAGGCTGTAAATATACTTGGTTTAAATGATTTTGAATTAAGGGAGTTATACAAAAATAAACAAAAGTTTATAGATTCTCCAGAACTTGAGGTAGAGGATATTTTAGCATATTCAAATTTAGATGAAAAATATCATAGACTATCATTAACAAATATTCATCCAAAAGAGGAATTTCAATATGAGTATAAGGAGAAAGGGCAACATAATTCAAGAGGTTTGGTGTTTAGGGAAATTCCAGAGGCTGGTAAAATTTCAATTGAAGACTATAAAATAATATCTTCAATAGGGAAACAAGAATCACCATCAGCAACATTAAATTTAAAAGCACCAAAAAAGACTAAGAGTTTATCAAAACAGGAGTTTTTAAAATCTAAGCAGACAAAACAAACATTGGCAGATGTAAAGAACCCACATCCAACATATAGACCACTATAAGAGGTAAAAGAAATGAAAAAAGACCAAAAAATCAGAACATTAGAACAATATCAAAAGGAGTATGATGAGAGATTTCAAAAACTAAAATTTGGATTAAAACAATATGATGAATCAGTATCAATAAAAACTCATGGACATAATGAAACACATGTAAGTGGAAAGGTAAGGGGTGAGGAGTTTTCAATAAAAAGGGAAACAACAGAACCAAATAAAATATTCTTAAAAAGAGTTAAGATGACAGTAATGGAGATAATTTCAAAAGATGAGATTAACAAAAATGGTTATTTTATAGAGAATATTTCAAGTGACAAAAAGGTAGAGGAAACAAAATTAAGTTTAGAAACATCCGAAAAAATAAAGTTTTTAACAGATGGTTTTATGAAGGGAGAGGTTTCAACAGTTGTTTTTACTAATAATATTGTTAATATCATTAAATCAGCTAAGGGTATTGTAATACCAAAAACAAACAACAAAGAGGAAACTCTTGCATATTTAGTAAAAAATGTAGTAGACTATAAGATATCAACAGAAAATTATCATTTTATATTCTCATCACTATTAGGACAACATTTAATACCAGAGAGATTTGACCTTGAAAAGGAAGAGAGGGGAAAACTAAAAGAAAGGGGATTTTTAGACGAAGAGTATAAGGGAAGAACACCATTTAGAGCATTATCAGTAAATGATATAAACTCAGAATTATTAAATTACAATAAATTATGTGATGAAAGGGGTATGTGTGAGGAGAGTGATTTATATAAAAAGGCAATTGAAATAACAATTTCATACTTAAGATTAACAACAAAAGAACAAGCTTGGGTATCAAAAGAGGATTGGAAGTCATATTTATCAGAGTTATTTTATCAAATGAGAGAAAACGAGTATTTTTTATCATCATTTTTAAGTACTTTTGATGAGATTACCAAAGACAAGTATAAATCAACAAGTTTATATGAGCAGTTAAAGGGTGGTTTTAAAGACTTTGTAGAAAGAGAGATGGAAGAGGTTATAGATTCATATACTGGTGTAATGGATAGAGAAAGGGTAATAATGAAGCTTGAGTATATAGAGCAGACAACAGGAAAAAAGATAGACAGGAAGTCAGGATTTTCTATAAAACCAGTATTTTTAAAAAATGGAAAACTTACATATGATGTTAAATATCAATTTGAGGGAGAAAAGGAGAGGAATATAATAAAAATATTCAAAACAGTAAAAAACCTAAAAATGGAGAACTACAAAAATGCTGGTTTTAAATTAGAGGATCAAAAAAAGGAGGCAATGTTAGTATCAAATATTGGATATGAGGGGACACAAAGGATAGTAAGTGAAAATTCAAAAATAGATGTTTTGATTTTATCAATGGACCAGTTAATCCAGGTGGATGGTAATGAACAAGACCCAATGAAACACCATGGAGTATTAGACAGAACAGAGGTTGGGAAGAAAAATCTAAGTAATAGTTTAAAAACAAACAATTTTACAGATAAAGATGTTGACCAATTAGAAGTTCTAAAAAATAGGATAATAAAGTTTGAGAAAACAGGATTGACAAACAACAAGAGGGAGTTAACAAATTATTATGCTTCTTTTAAAAAAGAGGGAACATTAGAAAAGATGTTTTCAATGTTGGAGTCAAAGTCAGAGTCTTGTCCATATAACCTTGCGGTGATAAAGGAAGAGAAAAGGAGACTAACAGCAGAAATGGGGATAATGAAATCAGATAAAAAGGTAAAAAAGAATACAGGACCAAGAATCTAATATGAAGGGGGAAGGGGATTTCCTCTTTTTTTTCACAAAATCATAATAGAATGTTAAAACAAGAAAAATAACCAAAAAGAGGTGATAAGAATGTCAAATAAAGAAATAAAAAAAATAGTAATAAGTTTAGATAGTTTTGCAAAGGAGAAGGATTTAGGTTCTTTGGAGCCATTGTTTAGTATAAAGAAACATTCAAAAGAAGAACATACAGAGCTACTTTCAAATGTATTCCATGAACTAACAGAGGGGTATCTGGATAAAAAGCAATCAATCTGGGATAAAACAACATTATCAGAGGATCAAAAGGAAGACCAAACAATTGAAATATTGATATCTACATCAATGTTATTTCAGGAAGCAATAAAAGAGCTTAATGGAAAGGTTCCAAAGGAGCACTTAAAAGATTTTAATTCAATTAAACTAAATGATATTGCTGATGACATCTTACATTATGATTTTATGATGGCTCAAGGTAATTCAATTGATGGTGAGACAGTAGGGGATTTATTAGTAAATAAATCAAAAGTAAAAGTATCAAAAGAAACAACAAATGCTGTAGTTAATTCATTTTTATCAATACAAGTATCAAATTTTAATGCAGAGAATGTAATAAAAAATTTAATTGACCACAAACTTAATTCAAAGGTATCAGATAAACAAGCAGAGGAGTTGGGTTGGTTTAAATATATTCAGATGTTAATTGCAGAAACCCCAAGAAGAAAGAAACAATTCGAAGCATTGTTGCAAAAGGAGTTAAGTAATAATCCTGATGGTAAAGTAACACAGGCAAAATTAAGAGAAATGCTCCAAGAAGTTTTAAAAACTCAACAGGAGGAATATGGTTTAAGTTATCCATATGAGGGAGATAAGTTTTATAAGGCAACAGGGGGGTTACCAGATGTATTAGGAAACATAAATGGAGAATATTTATTTATTCCAGTTAATAAACTAACAGATAACATTATGGAGAGCACCCAAAAAGCAAGACACCCAGCCTTAATAGCATTAGCACAACTTTTATCAGAAGGTTTTGACGATAAAACTGAAAAAGAGAAAGGTAAGTTAATAGTTGAATGGATAAATAAGAATAATTCTAAATATGGGATAAGTGAAATGAATTCAACATTAAAGGTATTAAAGAATCCAGAGGGTTTTTATAGAGATGCAGAACAAAAAAAGGCAATAGAGGATTTAATACCTCAAGGAATAAGTGAAAAAATGTTAAATAATGACAAAGAATCAAAGGAATTTAGAGAAAACTTCATAAATAAAATAGATGATATAAGAATATTATCATTTCAAATAATGCCAGATCCATTTAAAAGAGTTAAAGATGAAGAATTAGAGAATTTAGATTGGGGGGAGAGTTTTCAAAAGTCAGGAACACAAAATAAGAGGAATTTCTTAAAAGGTTTAATGTCAGCAATATTATTTGAATCACATTTATTAAACAGTGGTGGAGAGGACTTTGTTTTAAGAGGTGAGAAGGCTTTAAATCAGTCTTCAATGGCACATGAGGACTTAGAGAATGATAAACCATATCATTTACAAGTTAATAAAATGTATTCTTCAGTTAGGAGGTTTATATATGGTCTTGTAAAAGAAGGAACAGATAATATATCAAATAACACAGCAGTAGGTTATATTTATAATAATTATGCTATGAAACATAAAAATAAAAATATCACAGGAGCATTTTTGACAATATTTTCATACCAATTAAAAGAAGCATACAATAAAGGAAGTATAACATTAGAACAAATGGAACACTTGAAACAAAAAATAATAAGTAAACATTCTGTTAAAGTAGAGTCCAAACATTACAACACAGAGGATAATTTAAATACCTTTGTTGAAAAAGAGGGAAGGCTACAAGAAAAAGAGGGAAGGCTACAAGCACAAGAAGAAAATCTACAAGCACAAGAACAAACAAAACAAAAAGATGAAGTAATAAAGCAAAAAGATGAAGCAATGAAGCAAAAAGATGAAGCAATGAAGCAAAAAGATGAACAAACAGCAGCACTATTGTGGGCAGGTCAAAGTGGTAGAATTGAATTATTTCAAAATA
>Ga0233448_1000541_pt1 | contig 40278 bp, 45 predicted proteins | sample SI_124_October20_2_FD_183015 | JGI IMG/M metagenome (GOLD analysis project Ga0233448, IMG submission 183015) | Seawater microbial communities from Saanich Inlet, British Columbia, Canada - SI_124_October2016_150_MG | ecosystem: Environmental > Aquatic > Marine > Inlet | place: Canada: British... | reverse complement strand
GGCATCAGCAGCAGCCTTAGCATCAGCGGCAGCCTTGGCATCAGCAGCAGCCTTAGCATCAGCGGCAGCCTTGGCATCAGCAGCAGCCTTAGCATCAGCCTTAGCCTTGGCATCAGCGGCAGCCTCAGCCTTGGCATCAGCGGCAGCCTTGGCATCAGCGGCAGCCTTGGCATCAGCGGCAGCCTTAGCCTTGGCATCAGCGGCAGCCTTGGCATCAGCGGCAGCCTTGGCATCAGCGGCAGCCTTGGCATCAGCGGCAGCCTTGGCATCAGCGGCAGCCTTAGCCTTGGCATCAGCAGCAGCCTTATTCATAGTGGGGTCAAATACAGTTGGGGCAGGTTTTTTGGGTAGACCACGACGTCCAAAAATAGACGCAAAAAAGTCCATAATATATAATATAATAAGAACTTTTTTCTAAACACTTTCTTGATATATTTTATTTTTGCCATATAAGAGAATCGAACTCTCATTTTACCCCCACAATTAGGGTTACTCGTAACCAACTATGGCATTATGAGATATACATATAGAACCCCTTCAACCAGCACAGATATATCTTCTAATCAACTTGAAACATTCGATGTGTCAGGTAGACATATCATTTATAATGATGAAATATACACAGATGATATTCCTTCAATACTACCATCAACTTATGGAACAAATGGTGAATATATGTCAACTGATGGTAGTGGTAATTTATTATTTCAAAGTGGTACATCTGGCAATAATATATATTATAATACTGGTAATGTAGGCATTGGTGTCATTACACCGACCGAAAAGAAAAATGAGACAAAATCCCATTAAAAATTTAAGTGGTGTAAAATCAATAGGCAATGGAAAGATTGCCTATTGATTTTACACTTTTGATTATTTTTTTTATGCTGTGAAAACGGCGTTTTAAATCTTCAAGGGTGTAAAAGAATTAGATACTTTACATACAAATACTGTTACTGAATTAAATAATGAAAAATCAAAAGTAAACCAGTTAGAAACACGATTATTAACATTACAATCACAAATGAATGATTTAATCAATAGAGTGCAAACGCTTGAAACTATCTAAAAGAAATGTTGGAATTGTGTAGGATTTATGCGTTACCTTGTTCATAATATCCAAATATATAATCTAAATTGATGTCTTCGTGTATAGTCCAACTTTCTAAAGTAGTTTCTAATAGTTGTACTCTATTTATATTTTTTATTATTTTTTATTTTAAACATTCCAAACACGGATAGTGTTATCTTCACTCCCAGAATATAATTTGTTTTCGTGAAGAGTGAGACAAATCACCCAATTAGTATGACCTCTCAATGTGGCTATTTCTTCGTGAGTTTCTGTATTCCAAATGCGGATAGTTTCATCATCACTCCCAGAATACAATTTGTTTTCGCGAATAGTGAGACAAGTCACAGAACGAGTATGCCCTTCCAAAGTCACTATTTTTTCGTGAGTTTCTGTATTCCAAATGCGAATAGTTCCATCCATACTCCCAGAATACAATTTGTTTTTGCGAAGAGCGAGACACCACACACTATCAGTATGTCCGCTCAAAATGGCTATTTCTTCGCGAGTTTCTGTGTTCCAAATGCGAATAGTTCTATCTACACTCCCAGAATATATTTTATTTTCGCGAATAGTGATACAACACACATATGAAGTATGCCCTTCCAAAGTGGCTATTTCTTCGTGAGTTTCTGTATCCCAAATGCGAATAGTATTATCAAAACTCCCAGAATACAATTTGTTCTCGTGAATAGTGATACAATTCACACTATCAGTATGCCCTGTTAAAATAGCTATTTCTTCGCGAGTTTCTGTGTTCCAAATGCGGATAGTATTACCCCAACTCCCAGAATACAATTTGTTTTCGTGAAGAGTGAGACAAGTCACATTATGAGTATGCACAAATGAAATAGCATCCAAAGTGGCTATTTCTTCGTGAGTTTCTGTATCCCAAATGCGAATAGTTTTATTCCAACTCGCAGAATACAATTTGTTTTCGTGAAGAGTGAGACAAGACACGTGGGCAGTATGCCCTCTCAAAATGGCTATTTCTGTATATAATGGAGTTTTCATAAAGGGTCCAAATAGTATTTTTATATGACAAGGTTTGCCTAATATATTCATATATGTTAAGTTTTTCCAGTCTGCACCTTGTTTCCTCTTCTCCTTGTTTATTTTGTCTGTTTCTTTTTTGATAAGATACAAAGTTTTACATAGTTTGTGTCGTTCTTCTATTATTTTATTCATTTCGATAGTACGAGTCATTATTGATGTTATTGATATGGTTGATATATCTAAAATATTTTAATTCAATTTTTTTTTATTTTACATTTGTTGTAGAATTATATATTGATTATACCTTCCAAATACGGATAGTTTTATCCGCACCCCCAGAATATAATTTGTTTTCGTGAAGAGTGAGACAAATCACCCGATTAGTATGACCTTTCAATGTGGCTATTTCTTCGTGAGTTTCTGTATTCCAAATGCGGATAGTTTTATCATCACTCCCAGAATACAATTTGTTTTCGCGAATAGTGAGACAAGTCACAGAACGAGTATGCCCTTCCAAAGTCACTATTTTTTCGTGAGTTTCTGTATTCCAAATGCGAATAGTTCCATCCCCACTCCCAGAATACAATTTGTTTTCGTGAAGAGTGATACATTTTACATATGAAGTATGCCCTCTTAAAATGGCTATTTTTTCGTGAGTTTCTGTATTCCAAATGCGAATAGTTCCATCTGCACTCCCAGAATACAATTTGTTTTCGTGAAGAGTGAGACAAGACACGTGGGAAGTATGCCCTCTTAAAATGGCTATTTTTTCGTGAGTTTCTGTATTCCAAATGCGAATAGTTCCATCTGCACTCCCAGAATACAATTTGTTTTTGCGAAGAGCGAGACACCACACACTATCAGTATGTCCGCTCAAAATGGCTAATTCTCTACTTATTTGGGGTGAAATATATCATATATATTTCCAGTAAATAATGCTAACTCAATACAATCTTCATGTATCATATTAAAAATGGTGATATATTTGCATAATACGATTGTAATTTTATATTTAATGTCATCGTTAAATGAATCTGTTCGTTTAATATATGAGAATAAATAATCATAAATATCAATAACTGAATACCCATAATCATAAATATTATACATTAATAGAATAGCTCCCGATAAATCATTAGATTGAAGCATTGACAAATAATCTTCAAATTTAGTATAAGATATAATGGAGGAAATTTTTATACATAATTCTTTTGTAATAGGTTGATTATATATATATAGTTTTTCTAATATAGAAATCATAGAACGTATAGACATATTAGAAATAGTTAATATATACTCTTTTGCATCTTCGTCAACTTGAATATTTTCATTTATAATAATTTTGTTCATTAAAGAAGAAATTTGTTGTATATTTGGGGATGGAATTTGTATAATATGTAGTCTGGATTGAATACTTTCAACAACCTTTTGCACATTATTACACACACAAATAAATTGTATGTTATTACGATATTTGTCAATATAATTACGAAAAACTTGTTGACTTTGTTCATTAATTGTATCAATATCATCAATTAATACTAATTTTTTTTTTCCATAAATGGCTGACATAGATTGACAAAAAGTTTTCATATCGTTACGAAAATACTGTATACCCTGTTCTTTCAAATTATTTACAAATAATATATTATTTTCGGGTAAAGAATCGGTAGAAGTCAAATCATAATATTCCCGTATTAATGTATTTAATAATGATGTTTTTCCAGCATTACTGTTACCAACAAATAAAATATTTAAATCATCAACTGAGATTAATGTATTAACAGCCTGTTTGAATCTATCGTTAGTACAAAAATCGGTTAACCTATATGGACGGTATTTGTTTATAAATGTGGATTTATCACCCATTTCTATTAACTACTCACTGTTTATTTTTATATAATATTTGTTAAAAATAATATATAAAATATATGTCTATTATTATAATAAAAAAAGTATGTCATATTATGATGTTTTAGATGTAAAAAATGATGCAAGTGATATTGAGATAAAAAAAGCTTATCGTGCCATGTCTTTAAAATATCATCCAGATAGAAACCAAAGTGCAGAAGCAAACGACAAAATACAACAAATAAACGAAGCGTATGAAACTCTGGGTGATGCAGATTTACGAAAACAATATGATATGAAAGATGCAATGGGTGAAAATTTGAATTTTGGTAATGCTGACCAGTTTAATGATATAAATAATGTTTTTAGCATGATGTTTAATGGATTTAATGGAATGCATGGAATGCATGGAATGCATGGAATGCATGGAATGCCCCGAACAAATATTTTTCATAATAGTGATCCGAATTCATTTCATACACAATTTCATTTTGCAAATCATGTAGAAACCATTAAACAAACAATCCAATTAACACTGGAACAATGCTATAGTGGGTGTGTATTTCCAGTTAATATAAACCGAAATATTATTGAAAATAATCAACAACGCAAAGAAATAGAACAAATGTATATTAATATCCCACAAGGTATAAATGAAGGAGAAACTATAATAATACATGAAAAGGGAAATATTGTAAATACCAAAAAAGGGCCAATTCACATAACCATAACCATTGCAAAGCATGAAAATTTTAAACGAGATGGACAGGATTTAATATATAATAAATCGATATCATTAAAGGAAGCATTATGTGGGTTCCATGTGGAAATTAATCATTTAAGTGGAAAACGATTTGCTATAAATAATGCAACAAATCCATCTGTAATTAGTCCAGAATATAAAAAGGTTGTTCAATCATTTGGTATGAAACGTGGAAACGATACTGGAAATATGATAATTATATTCAATGTTACTTTTCCAGAGGCATTAACACCTGAACAAATAAACCAATTAAAAGATATATTACCGTAATACGTTTGGTATTATAATATTAAACATAAATAATATCATATAATAGCAAATGAAATATTATGGATATAATTTTATAAAAAGGAATAGTGGCGGTTTAGGGGCAATTATACATGATGTTATGAATGCAGCTAAATATGCTGAGGAAAATGGTTTATCTTTAGGATTTATAAGTGATGGTTACGAAATACCACGATTAAATGGAACACACAATGATATAGATGTTCCAAATAAAAATTGGCATTCCTATTTTACATCTTTTGAAAAGGTTAACCTTACAGAATGTATAGAAGTGTGGCCCAAATATATAGTAGATACCTCCCCCACAAAATGGGATATTCAACAATATGCATCATTTTTACGAGACAAAGTGTGTATATTTCAACCAGAAATATACAATGAAGTAGAAGAACTGGTTAATAAAACATCATTTAATATTGAAACAGACATTGTAGTTCATATTCGTCAAACTCCTTGCAAACTTATTGAAAACCCGATGCTTTTACCTATAGAAAAATATATAGAAGAATGTGAATATGCACTATCACAATTAAATGACGATAAAAATAGAATATATGTATGTACAGATAATAAAGCCATTATTGGAGATATAAAAAACCATTTTGACGAAAAAAATATAGAAATTGTGTGGGATGATAGTGAATCAAGTGAACCATTGCAAACCATGAGGTGGAAAAGTGGATTATCAAAAAGTGTAGCACAGGCTGAAACCATGGTTGCCTTAAAGAACATATTTATAATGAAAAGTGCAAAATATCTTATAGGTGGTAGAATGTCCTATTTTTTTCGTATAGCCGAATTGCTTGGTCACCCGAACACGTGTGTTAATATTCAAGATAATGATAAATTTGGGGTTGCACCATATTCATCGGTTGATTATATGATTCGTCCATATTTAAAAAATACGATTCCAAATTTTGTAAATAATGATATGATAACTCTTCCAAATATTACAAAATACAATAAAATGTATAAAGATGAAAGTATAGTGACAATTCCTAATTTTATTTCATATGATGTACTCGGTAGTATTAAACATGATATTGAAAATTATAAATGGTGGTCATATGCAACAATACCGACCAATAATAAATGGATAGTACATTACGCACAAGATATATCCAAACAAACAAGCGACCATTGCGATGAGGCATTTCTAAATAAATTATTTACATATAAATTTCGTAGGTGTTTGGGAAATCATTACGATACGTGTACTTGTATATCGTGTAGATTAAATGCTACAGTAAAAAGTTTTCCATTTACCGATATACTTTGTAAAATAATAGGGTGTAGAAATTTAAAACCAAGAGAAGTATTTCTTAGTAATTATGGAAAAAATGATTATTTATCATTACATCATGATATAAATAAGGGTGATATCACAGTAACCATATCGTTTACTTATGATTGGGATCCAGTTTATGGGGGAATATTACATTTTTGTGATGATGATAAAAATATATACAAAAGTATTGTACCAAAACTTGGAAACATAAATATATTTAAATTAGATTTAAGTAAAGGCATAGACCATTTTGTATCAACCGTTAATGTAGATAAAAACAGATATACATTGGTCGCATGGTATCAGTATATAGATTAACGGTGAAGTGCCTTATTTATATCTCCTTGAATGTTTTTCATATGAATCGTTTCCGCGTCCCAACACCATTCGCAGTTACATGTGGATTACACATTTTGTATATATTGTATATTGAATTAATAATATTTTAATTATGTAATGATTTACACTTTTTTCCAGTTAAGAATAATTCAATGAAACTGAATTCATTACCATACTCTTTTCGTTTATAAAGTATGTATTCTATAATACCATATACAAAAACTCCTATAGCTAAAGTAGTATTGGTCTTTATCACTGTTATCATGTTATCATTTTGACTTGATGAAATTATATTGCGATTAATCCAATATTGTCGTTGGGTATTTATTAAATAAACACTAAATAGCAATACATATAATATTGTACTTGGTATTATTTTCATTTTAGCTGTTAATAAAAAAATAATATATAATCCAGCACCAAATATAAGTGTATCAATGGCATTTCCATTTGACCAATCCACCGACGCCTCTTCCTGTTCTTTCATATTAAACGACCAACCACCTTCTAACATGATAAATAAAAAACAAATTAACCAGCCAATGACATGTTTTCCCATCATTCCATTTTGTAAATATACTTGGGTTTGACAGGGTAATACTTGTGTTACATATCCACTTGCTATAATCACAATACAAACGAATAAAAATCCTAATTTGGACGCATAGGTATTTATTATTTTGGTATCCATATAAATTATATTAATAAAAAAATATAATAAATTATATAAACATTTTTGTATTACATAAATAAAGTGATGGATAAAATGAAAGTGACCAATACTGACTTGCTCGCCAATAGAAATAAATATTCAATTGATATTCTTGAGCAAAATATTGAATATCTTGATGAAAAAATACTTTTGGCAACACAAACCCTTACACCCGAATTTTGTGTTAAATATATATTAAATTTAGATATTGAGGGTGGTGGAGAAGAGTCGTATACATTTGACGTGTGTTACATATTAGGGTTCCAAAAACATATTACAGAAAAAGAATTACAAAACTTGATAAATTACACCGACCGAAAAGAAAAATGAGACAAACTATAACTGAATATTTTAATTTTTATGCAAATTATGGGTTCCATACTTTACAACCATTACAAATATCCAGCGGTATAAAATTGAATTTCAATAAACTAAAATATATAATTGTAATAATCCTATTATGGATTGCACAATTTGTTTTGACAAAATAGAAAATATACCCGTACCTAAATGGACATGTAATCATAATACTTTCCATGACAATTGCATATCCAAGTGGACAAATGGATGCCCTATATGTAGATGTCAAGAAATGTCTGATATCAAAATATACAAATCCACATTTTGATATCAGACATTTCTTGACATTTGCAACGAATATAAAGGATAATATTAGTCAATATAGAGAAGTATGGAAAAGAACGCTAGAAAAAGAATGTATAGATAATTTACACAAAATTACATTTCATAACCGATATGGTGTGATTGGTGTTTGTCACGATTGTTCAATCGTTCATGGATTTAATTATATTACACCTTTAGATAATTAAAACGCCTATTTTTATATTGTCTATAATATATAGACAAATGGAAAAAGGACGAATGATGCTTCTACATTCTGCTATAATTGGTATTTTGTTATACATATTTATGATTTTTATACTTGGTCAAAATGAAAATGTTGCCGAAAACCGAAGTATCTTATTGGCGGCAGTGATGTTAATATATATGATTGTATTTGGACATGGTTTACCTACTTCAATAAATAAAAATTTATTTTAACTATATTATTATTACATTTTTTATAATAATATAGGCATTACAAATGACCAAAGGTGTAAATAAAATTTATTATTTAATAATATATATGACGTTTTTTATCGTTTGCCCACATTGTAATCAAACTATAGAAGTAGTACAAATAAATTGTCGCATATTTAGATGTGGCATTTTTAAAAGTAATTATACACAAATCAATCAGCAATTTTTTGCCGTCAAAAACGGCGTTTTAAATCTTCAAGGGTGTAAGAAAAATATAATAATATAATATACAATATGGCTGATTTTGAAAATGAATCAATAAATATTTATGAATCTATTTATGAATCTATTGATGATATATTAAAGAAAACATTTCCTAATTCAAAATATACAGAAGATACTTCTTCTTCTGGTAGGGGGTCATTTAATAGTGTAACAAAATATATTGGTACCAGTAATGACAAAACCCATACAAAAGACATTGTTGTTAGACAATCAGTTGATTCATTATTACAACCATATATACCCGAACAGGCTATACGGGATTTTATAAATGAACAGAATGATGATATTGTCACCAAGAAACGTAAACATATTGATGAAGGTATAATTTTTGAACACGTACGAAGCTATGTTGAACAAAACTTATTAATAAGTAAAAAAAATGATATTAATAGAGACCATTCTAATTGGAAAAATGCATCTGATAATGGAATTTCGCCACAATTATTTTCTTATGGATTTTTAATAAAAGAACATCAACCAGATAATGATTACAATATTTTTAATTTTCAATCTATTTCCAGACCTAGTCCAAAATCATATTCAGTACATACTATTATTATAAGTGAAGCATATGATATGAGTTTATTTGAATTTTATAAAGAAAATAAAAAACAAGGTGAACCACAACCGATTGGTTATCAAAATAGAATAAACAACACAGATTTACAAGATATTGATATCATCATTGCAACTCAATTAATAGATTTATTTACAAAATTACACAATGTAAGTAAGTTAATATGTTTTGATATTAAACCAGCAAATTTTGTTATTAAAATAATTAATGAAACCAATTTTGATGTAAAAATGATAGATTTAGATATGGATTGGTGTCATGATTATTATTATAAATTATTAACACCAACCGGTGTACATGCACCAAGAGAATTAATAAAAGACCTAAGTATTATGATATTAGCAAACCAATTTTATTATTATTTGAAGTGGAATATTTTTCAAAAGTATATAAACGAAAATAAAAAAATGTTTGGAGAGAGAAAGGAGGCATTATATGAGTTATTCTGTGAGGTAGACAAGAGAACGGACTTAGTACAAAAATTAGCAGAAGATTATCAATTCATTAATAAGCATTATTTATATCATGCAAATTTGAAACGAACTGGTAGTGATGGAGAACCGTTACAACCACCAGAAGATTGTAGCGAATTATTTGATGAAATGTTTACTAATATGCACGAACTAAACCCACCAGAACCACGTGTATCACCGCGTCCACCTTCTTCTATAAAAAAGGGTGGAAAGTTAAAAAAGAAAAAAACAAAAAAAAATAAAAAGAGAAAAATGAAAAGTAAGATAAAAACGAAACGAAAACGCACATAATATTTTTATTATTTTTCACAAGGTGTTTGTACATAATATACATGATTATTTATCCAATTGAATAACATAAGAAATATACAAAAATAAAATAATGAGCTTAATAGGTCTGTACTATTGTCAATTGATATAGTTTTACCTTCATTTTTTTGTGTATCATCATTGTCAGGTTCACCTTCACTTTCTTGTGTATCATCATTGTCAGGTTCACCTTCACTTTCTTGTGTATCATCATTGTCAGGTTCACCTTCACTTTCTTGTATATTATCATCTTCTGGATTAATTTCATTATTATTTTCTTCCACCGTAACCATTGCAGTATTCCATTCTCCAGTGACTGGATTTTTTTGTACAATTGAGGGAAACTCTTTTAATTTATTTATAGTATCTTCATTTATGCATATCATTACACTTTTACTCCAATAATCTAATTCAAGCTTACTCATGTTGTTAACTATAATAATAAATATACAATCATTCATTTAAATTAAATTAATTTATTATTTATGTCATAACAAATGCATACACAAACATTACAAGCGAATAATTCTAATCCAAAAAATAATGGAATAAGCTGTGAAAAACAGGTTATATATATAATATTACTTCCATCTGGGTGTAAAACCAATTCATTATTCATTTGTTATATCATATAATAAAACATATAAGTTGTTTTATTATATTTCATTGTAAACGACAAAATTATTTATGAACTAATGCGCTTAGTGGGAATTTGAACATCAACTAAATAGATAGAGTTCTCGGTCATAATAATATATTCTTTACCCACTTTATAGATTTTCGAAATGGGACTTGTGTATTCTTCCTCATTTTTGACAAGAAGTTTCTCTTGTGTATCCTTTACGCCAATTAAAACAGTTTGTTCAAGTGAATCTGTCCAATAATCCATCATTACTGGTTTATCTTCAACAATGGCCAATTTCATAGCATGTTGTAGGGTGGTTGACTCTGGTAATCTGTATCCGTCAGGGTTGACATTATTATTAGATGCATCGGTGAATGTTGACATATTTAAATGATTATATCATAATTATGAATCAATACTTTAAATACTTATTTAAAAAAGATATTTTTTGTATACTATTTATGTATAATAGAATGATTAAGGATTCGTCGTCAATAATAGTAGATATGACTAACTCATATATATCAACTATACACCAATTTATAGAGTCTTTTTTAAAAATATCATTTGAACTGTCAACTGAACAATATGATTGTATGTTATATGTTGGAATTAATCTAATTTATCGTGTATATAAATATGGTTTACTAAAATTTAATAATATCAAAACTGCAGAATATTATTCACAAAAAGCTCATGTTTTTTTCATAGAATATATGGAACAAATTTACAATCATGAACTTTCATTCAATTTAAATCACAATGATGCTATATTATTTATTTATAGAAAGACTATATTTGAATTTCATGATATTGATTCGAAACAAGGGGATAATAAAGTTGTAAATATATTCTCATTACAACAGCCAAATACTGATATACCTGATATAAATATTTGTGCATATCATCTACAACAAATGCATATTTTTGTGAATCAAATTGTACAATGGAAAAGTTCAACGCTAACTACAACAAATCGCATTTATATTTGTAAACATTATCTACAAATTATTTTAAAATACACTGATTACACCGATATTACAATCAACTATTTAGAACATATTTATAATATTACAAATATATCATTTTCAAAATATTGTAAATTAATAGAAGAAATCGGTTGTTATTTATTAGCTTCTAAACAGTATAACCATCAATTAAATAAAAACGAAATATTACTCATGAAATTTTATACCGAATCTTCTTATATTCAAGAAAAAATAGATAATAATCAAATAAAAGAACTTGTTTCATGGTTATATGCCCCGACTATTCTATAAATACATACAATTCTAATTGATAATAACATTATTATCGTAATATTCTTTTGTCATTACTACTTGTTTTTTTCTTAATTTCATTTTTTTATCCTTTACCACGGTATTCTCATTATGTACATATATTAATGGATATTCTTCATATAATAATCGTTTTATAAATTCATACACAAAATATAATTTATTTTCTGTACAATTTCCAACAATCAAACAACTACCTGTCCTGAAAATCATAAATGACACCTCCGTATATTTTTTTGCATCTCCCAGCTCGTTCATTTTCATTGTTCGGTCTTCTTTTACCAATTGACCACTTTGGTTTATTATATCACACCCTATCTCATTATTAAAATAGAATTTGCATTTTATACCTGGATAACTACACGGGTCATATGCGGTTTCTATACAATATTTATTACTTCTTAATATAGAATACAGTTTATCGCGATTTATATAGTAACCACAATTAAAATTTGAATTAATTAACACATTGTTATCTGCAGATGTATTTATATATTCTATTGGATTTTTTATATAGGGACGTATATAAGCAAGTAACTGTTCTTTTACCATTTCTAAAATTGTTACATTTAAAATTCCAGGTATTTCCAGTTTACCAGTATTAAATACTTTTATATGAATCTCGCGAAAACTGTCTTCAAATTTAAACCGCAAAATAATCGCAAAACAGTTGTAAAATGCATTTTTCACCTTACCCCGACAATTCATAATATCCTTTTTTGACATACCTATTGTAATTTTTCGTTCATCTTTATATTTAATACGTCTTGCTGTAGGATTATTTAATTGTTTCACTATATTTTCTGTATAATATGGGATTGATACAAGTCGTTCTTTATATTCATTATATTCATCTTCACTATTACATACTATTTTCATTTGCTTTTTTACAATCCCATTTGCTGCTGTTCCATAATCAATTATAGGCAAACTCCAAAATACATCTGCTATATTTATTGGTTGGTTCAAAAACAAAACCTTTGTTGTAGTTGAAATATATAAATCTTCACATGTAGGACGATTCTGTGGGATAATATCTATTATATTTTGTTTTTGGTTATTTGATTGCTCAATATGTTCAATATTATCAGTATTCTCATTATTTATAAATAAATTCCATTCATCATCGATTGACATTAATACAAAGGCTTATTACACTTCTTTATATTGTACTACTATACTTCTTTATATTATATTACATAACATTCTTTTATCAATTTTTTATGGTCAACAATAAAAAATTGAATTAATTATAACTATAATAAGGTTTGTAAATACATATAATCATGGGACGATTTTACAATGGAGATATTGAAGGCAAGTTTTGGTTTGGTGTTCAAGACAGTAATGATATTGAGAATTTGGTAACTATTACATCAGCTACAGAATATGCTTGGAAAGTATGTAATTGTGTTGCAGAAGATAGCGATGAGTATTGTAAATGTTGTTATGATAGTAAAGAAGACCATATTAATGACGCGGTAGAACAAGATGAATATGATCATGAAGATGAAGATAAATGTTTATACTATGAAGAATGTTCTCAAGGATATACCTTAGATAAAGGAACGCATTATCAAGAATTGGTGGATAATATGAATGTATTAAAAACAAAACTTGGTGACGAAATTATTAAAATGTTTGATACAATAGAACAAACTGATGATATTTTGAATGCATTTACAGGAGTATTTAATACTACTCACGGCTATCTAAAAAATGTAAAAACTGACGAAGAATATGGTGAATTAGTTGTGTTAGTTGCAAGATATACATTGGGTTATCAAATAGAATATTGTTTGCGAACAACAGGTTCATGTAATGTTAATTGTGAAGATTAATTCTTAACAATATCAAATAAAATCTATATTGAAACGACAACGGTCAAACGGTGGAAATAAAACACGAAAAACATAGTTATATGTGTTTCATATAATTGATAATATTCTCACAATCCGTGTCGTCCATGTGCATAATAACTTCTATATCACGTAAATATTGTATGGTTATCATTTCGGGATGATTACGAACGATATAATTGTAATATTGTTTTATAATCGTTTTTTTGTCTACATTATATTTTATGCTAATATCATGTATATATGTTTGAATATCAGCATGATTTTCATCATTTATTATTTCTTTTAATTGAATCCATATACTATTTGTTATGATATTTGATTCAATACCTTTTCCATTTTGGTGCAATTGAATAAAATTAATCATACTGCGTATATCCGAATTATGCATATTTTGTATATGATTTACAGTTTCTAATGTAATATCTAATTGCTCACTTTTTATAATCTCTTGGATAAACTGATGAATCGAATCGGTTGGTAATTGATTAAATCGTATACATATGAATTCATTCTTTAATGATTCATCTACCTTACTGATATAATTACAAATTAAACAATATCTCACATTATATGTTGATGTTTGTAACAAATATTTCAATGCATGTTGGGCATTCTTTGTCATATAATCAACTTCGTCCAATATTACAAACTTTATACCATTACTAAAAAAACTATTTGTTTTTACGAATTGGTATATCTGGTTTCGTATAATATCTATTCCACGTTCATCTGACGCGTTTAAATGAATTACAGAACCCTTACTGCGGGGATTATATTTTACATTATATTCATTTATTAAATTCATGATTGTTGTTGTTTTTCCAGTTCCGGGTGGACCATAAAACATTAAATTGGGAAAATAACCACTTGATAAAATATTATTGAATATGGTACGATTTGTTTGGTCTAACACTATATCATCAAATTTGGTTGGACGGTATTTTTCAACCCAGGGTATATTTTCTGTTGCATTATTCATATACAATTCTTTCATATATAATTTTTATATCATTCAAATACTATGTTATAAGAAAAATTGAAATTCGTATAACTATATTTTTATTTATAACATCTTAGTATAATGACTACAGCAGGACGTTTAGAACTTATTCTTGGACCCATGTTTTCTGGTAAAACTACCCGATTAATCGAGCAATATCATCTATTTACAAAACAAAATATAAAGGTTATTGCTATTAATTTTGCTGATGATACCAGATACCATTCGTCTAAGTTATCTACACACGATAATGTGATGATTCCTTGCGTCCAATGTCATAATTTAAATGAAATCATTGATACAGATGATATTAAAAATAGTTCTGTCATTTTAATCAACGAAGGACAATTTTTCCAAGATATTTTTGAAATTGTTGTTAATTGGGTTGAACACCAAAAAAAACATGTTATTATTTGTGGACTCGATGGTGATTTTAAACGAATTAAATTTGGAAAATTATGTGATTTAATTCCTTTTTGTGATTCTATTGTGAAATTATATGCTAATTGTAAATGTGGTAAAAACGCTATATTTTCACATAGAATTACAAATGAGGTTGCTCAAGTTGTTATTGGTTCGTCTAATTATGTTCCATTATGTCGCGCTTGTTATTTATATGTTAATAATTTATCAACAGTTAATTGTGAATGTTGCGATAATAGGGTATCAGTACAGAATTCAGAACCATTTGTTACAGATACACTAATTATTACAGATAAATTTATTTGTACGAGTTGCATTGAATCAAATTTAGATAATGAAACATTATATAAATGCTACTGGGAAAAATGTAAGTCAGTTGGATAAAGGTATTTATCAAATGATATAAACGTTTTTTTTTGATAATATCAATATTAGAATGGATTCTATTATTGATACAACCAATGACATTGTCAATACACCCGAACCCAATACGACGACTAACATTGTCAATGCACCCGATGTCAAAAAAAAAAGAGGTAGAAAAAAGAAAGAAGATACTAATCCTGTAGTTGAACAAGACAAAATCCCTAAAAAACGAGGACGTAAACCAAAAGGTGGGAAACTTATTATTAATCCCATACATAATAACAATGATGGTATGTCTATTTCTAATATTATTCTACATTTAAAGTGTTCTCTTGCTGATTTAAATGGGACTGACCATAATAACTCGTATATAATACATGACCCTGCTGAATATCTACCTAACCCACCACCTAATATTGTAGCATATAGTTCTAATGATAATCAACCTTTTTCTCTATTTGGAACTAATAACGATAATTTACAAGATATTGCATATAATATTACTGGTAATAATAATACCGACATCGTAGAACTTACTTGTTCAAAATGTAAATCGTTGATATCTGATGACGATGAACCTGTTACTGTTCACGATGATAGTAATATGAAAGATATTAATATGAAATTAAAACAAATTAAACTACAGTTATACCAAAATAGTAATCCTGAGAAAAAATCTGCATGTTTTTGGTGTACATATGAATATGATAATCAGCCATGTTATATACCCAAACATGAATATAATGGGGAACTTTCGGGATATGGCTCTTTTTGTCGCCCCGAATGTGCAGTTGCCTATTTATTAAAAGAAAATATTGATGACTCTATTAAATTTGAACGTTATCATTTTTTAAATAAAGTTTACAGTCAAATCTACAATTTTAAGAAAAACATTAAACCTGCACCCGACCCTCATTATTTACTTGATAAATTTTATGGTAACCTCAATATTCAGGAATATCGCAAATTAATGAAATCGGAACATATGCTACTTGTTATTGAAAAACCTATGACCAGAATATTACCTGAACTTCACGAGAATACTGATGATATGGAAAATACCGGCATACATGGGTCTAAAGGAGTATTGTCAAAACAATCTGGAGTGTATAAAGTAAAACGACAAAGTGAAAAACAAAAGGGACCCAGTAAAACGGAAATTATGAAAGAAAATTTTGGGTTCTAAATTGTTTATGTGTATGAAAATACATAAACAGTTTTTGGTAGGTTGTATTATATATGTCAATTGTATCATGTCATTTAATGGGAGGTCTTGGTAATCAACTTTTTCAAATATTTACTACACTATCATATGCATACGACCATAAATTTTCCATTGTGTTCCCCTTTTCAAAAACATTGACCACGGGAACTATACGCCCTACCTATTGGGATTCTTTTTTACGTAATATTCAACACTTTACTATACGTAGTTTAAGAACAAAATATACTAACTCTACTATTGATAAATTTCCTATATATAAAGAACCTGAATTTTCATATAATATTATACCTACTTTTGAGAATAATCCAGAGATTTTATTATATGGTTATTTTCAAAGTTATAAATATTTTCATCATAATGATAAATATCTTTTTTCATTAATTAATCTTGATTCTCTACAAGACCGTATTAAAAACTTGTATTCTACTTTATTTGATACAAATCTTACGTGCGTTAGTATGCATTTTAGAATTGGGGATTACCAGAAGATTCAACACACACACCCTATACTTCCTTATGAATATTATGAAAATTCTATACAGGATTTATTAGATTATCATCATGACAATCTGCGCATATTATATTTTTGCCAAGACTCTGATAATCATATTATTGAACCTATTATTAATCGGCTTAAAACTAAATTTAATTCTATTGAATACATCAAGGTTGATGATAACATTGATGATTGGAAACAAATGTTATTGATGAGCTGCTGTAAATATAATATTATTGCCAATAGTACTTTTAGTTGGTGGGGGGCTTATTTTAATCAAAATAAAGATAAACGGGTTTGTTATCCACATAAATGGTTTGGATCTGCATTAACACATAATATTACTGATTTATTTCCACAAGATTGGAATCAAATTATTTATAATATTTAATTTATAAAAAATTGATTTATATATATCTGTTGTTTATAAATTATAATAATACAGTATGTCTGATTTTAAAGAAACATATAATGCGGTTATGTTATTACCATGCGTTCGACGCATTGTTAATAAAAATAAAAAATTACGCAAAGAAAACAAATCTCTTCGTAACTTAATTCAATCATTACCAGAATTTCGTCAACAACCTTATTGTTGTGCAAATTATGACCAATATGTATCAAATAATCCTATTAAAATTAAAAAGGAACCTATTGATACTGTTTCTATTGACTCATCTGTAAATGATATTAAAATTAAAAAGGAACCGATTGACACTGTTTCTATTGATTCATTTGAAAGTGATGTTAAAATTATACGTCCAATTACCGAACAACCTGAAAATATTGTTTATGATATTCTTGAAGAAACCTCTGTATATACTGAAGAAGTTGAAGAAGAATCTGTAGATGGAGAAGGAGATGTAAACGATTGGTATTTCGGTAAAGAAAAAGAAGATGAAACTATTAAATTGTGTAAAAATATTGACTGTGAAAGATATCCACCCGATTGGGACTTTGAAGAAGATACCGAAGAAACTTATCAAGCGGGACAATGGCAAAAATGTTGCCTATGTGATGGATATTTTGATGATGATGGTTCGGGTGATATTTTATACGTACAAGAAGAGCCAAATAATCAAAAAGCCGGGTGTAGTTTATGTGGAAAAAGTGAGGATATAGTTCAAATGAAAGGCACCGGGCAATATTTATGCGGTAATGCTTGTGATGAAGAGGAAGAGGAAGATGTTGAGGTTGAAGTAGAAGAATCGGGTGAGGAGGAGGAGGAAGAAGAGGAAGAAGACCCAGAGGCAGAAGATTCAGATTCAGGCGAATCAAGCTATGACGACACACAAATACGAATGGCTGTTCTTAAATCAAAAAAATTGGATAAAGACTGCCTTCTGGGGAGACTTCTGGGTAAAAGTGATATGAGTGATGATAAGGAGGAAGAGGAAGAGGAAAAGGAAAAGGAAAAGGAAAAGGAAGAGGAGGAAGAAGAAGAATCTGCAGAGGAAGAGGAAGAAGTAGAAGAATCTGCAGAGGAAGAGGAAGAGGAAGAGGAAGAAGAAGTAGAAGAATCTGCAGAGGAAGAGGAAGAGGAGGAAGAAGAAGAATCTGCAGAGGAAGAAGAAGTAGAAGAATCTGCAGAGGAAGAGGAGGAAGTTGAAGAATCTGCAGAGGAAGAGGAAGAGCTTGAGGTATTTGAAATTACCATTAACGGAACCGAATATTATACAACAAATGAAAATGATGGTGTTATTTATGCAGTAGATGCAGATAGTGATGTGGGAGATGAAATTGGTAAATTTGTAAATAAAAAGCCAGTGTTTTATTAAAAAATAAAAATTCAATATATTTGTATAAGTAATAAAAATATATCATTATTTACGACGTCTTCTCGTATTTTTTTTAGGTCGTGTCTTCCGTTTTTTAGTACCACCCATAATAACAATTTGACGTTTTGTTTTCTCGTGGTCTTGTACTTGTTTCACAATTGTTAATAAAAAATTATTTTTATCTATTTCTTTTTCAAGTTTAAGTGTTTCTTGAGGGTTAAGTTTTGTACGTTTATAAGTATTAAGGTCATCATTTAGCATTTCATTTTTTGCATCTATATTAGCTTTTAACCGACTTAATCCGTCCTTTACTTGTTTATTTTGTGTATTTATATCGTTACTCCATTGAATAATTATTGAAATGGTTTCCTTACCAAGATCACCAAATTTTTGTATGGACTCTAATACCCGAGTTATATCTATAGTTCTTAAGTTAGAGTCTAGTAGCCATCTATTTTTTAATTTCTTTATTTGTTCTTTAATTTCCGTTGGATCTTTTAAAATATACGTCGTAAAATTATTTATCACTTCTATACTTATAGGCATTTGGTTTGGTGTATTCATTTGTTTATATCCAATTTTATTAGTTGGATTACTCTCGCGTCTATCAAGTTTGTATTTATAATCACTTGTTTCATTAGATGTTTCCTTAGATGTTTCCTTAGATGTTTCCAATTTACTCAATGAGAATATTTGACGATTTTTATCAACAGCCCAATTGTTTTGGTTTGTTTTTGATGCGTCCATTAGATATTCGAGTTGATTACCAAGTGTATCTCCTATATATGGACAATAAATACTGGATACATTCTTATCATTTATCTCACCATCTATTAAATCAATCATAAAATAAACCTCCCGTGTTGCCTTATTGGTTTGCCCAATATTTATATGACAAATACCTGTATTTATAAATTTGAATATATTTTTTTCATCTATTTCTGTTTTTTTATTATCAAGTGATTTAATATTAATATATTTGTTATATATGGTATCTAACGACTCATAAAATATCTTATTATTTTCCGTAGTATCCGTATCCGTATCCGTATCCGTATTATCCGTAGATTGTAAATCATTAATTAAACGTTGTAAATATGTATTAGAAGAAATACGTAAAGGAGTAATTAATCTCGTCATAACATTTTTAAATTTAATGAATGTAGCAGTATCTTTAATCGAATTATCTACCTTTGTAAGCGGCTGTTTAAATGTATCGGATATGCTATTCTCACTGTCCTTACTATCATTTTGTAATCTGTTGTCAGCTTCTTCTTTTAATTTACGATATTCAATAAAAATTTGCTGATATATTGGGTGATTTAATATATCATTTAACCATACAGTCTTTTTCACAGTATACGTTTTCCCACTAATGGTTAAATAAGAAAAATAATGTTTTTGAAATGGATTAAACCAAAAAGGACGAGAAGACCTTTGATTCTGTATATATTCATACGAACTTTGTATATCATTAATCACTGGGAATTTCGTTGGAAATAATATTTCTAACATTGTTTTTATATTTTTACGAGTTATACGTTCTCGTACTGAATAATTTCGTTCGACATAATAATGTGTACCATCATCGTCTTCATCTGATGCAGATATGCCAGAATTTGTAGTAGATGATGATTTTGTAGTCATTGTTCCACTATCCCAGTCGTCTTCTGTCCAACCGTCGTCTTCTGCCCAATCGTCGTCTGCCTCATCCTCTATATCTTGTTTTAGTTGTATATATGCATCTTTTGCTTCTGCATATTTGGTTTTTGCTTCTTCAACTTTGTTTTCATTAATCGCTTTAATCGCTGCAATAAATGCTTCTTGCCATTTTTGTTTAAGTGTGTCGGTATTTAAACCATCTATTGTAATATCATCTATGATTTTTTTTATTTTAACATATAATCGTGTGGCATGACTAAGCGTTTTATAATTTTCATGAACATTCTTAATATTCTCTTCATTCTTTTTTAATTTATCATCTTTATTACGAATAGACGATTCCGCGTCATCGGTTAATTTTTTCAATTTTTGTATTGCAGCCTCAATATCAATATCATTATCTGTAACTTCATTTTTAATATCATTGTCGTTTATTAACGTTTCAATATCTGTAATCTTCGTTTTTAAATTATTTATACGAGTACCCAAATCAGCCATATTTTGTTTTAATAACATATTTGGGTCATAGTAAGGTCTTAATATATTAATAAAATGTTTCTGATTAAAAAAGAAATTCACTCTATCATGATAGTTCATACGATTTAATCTAACTATAGGATATTCAATATCCGCTGTAAAAAATGGAATATCTTTTAATGCCATCTCAGTATTATTTTCATCATTTTCGGTTGATTTTGGTATATGTAACATGCTACGATTAAATTCCACCATTTCATCATTACTATTGGCAATATTTGTATAAATCATAATTTTTAAGGGTTCTATAGAAAATTCTACTTGTTCCATGTATTGTTCTAATTATATTATATGCATAATTTAATCTATATAATATAACGATTAATCTACTCCCAGACTAAATTTTATAACTTTCTAGTTCATCGTCCTTCCTCTGTTCTTTTGCTTTTTCAATTACTTTTTTTGCCTTGGTAATTTCTTCGTCTGTTACGTTTTCCATATTCTCATTTTCTTCTAATATGGTTAAATGATGGTCTTTAAACTCTTCGGGCAATATACAAAACATACTTTCTTCATCAAATAAAAAATCACTAACAATTATAAAACAACCCATTATAAATAACGCAATATATATATCACGTGTACCCATCCATGCTATTGTGAAAACAAGTACATATTTACTAAATGTATATTTTAAATAGGATTCCATCGTTTTACTCAACTTAATATTTACAAAACGGGATACAATATTCAATGTAATAATCATAATACCTGCAAATATTTTACTACTATTTAATGTTTGAACGTGTTCATGTATATATTTTAAAAAAGATGAATTTGCATTACTTTTATGTTTTTCTACCATTATATACAGTGTTCTTATATTTTATAATTTCCCGAATTATGTACATTGCTCACATTCTGTTTTCTTATTGGACTTGTTGGGCTTATTTTCATCTCGTGAAAATTTAGAAAATAATTCTTTTTCCGTATTTAATCGGTTTTCAATTATAGAAAATTCACAGGCGCTATCACATACATTACATTGACTTTTCTTAAATTCTACCGTTGGAAAAATATGTTTTGTCATATCGGGTTTTACTTTCATATTTTTATTCATTAATTGATTGCCTTTGCAATTCTCTTTACGAAAGGCATTAATTGTTGTCATTCCTTCAATGGCTTCTTCATTATTATCAGTTTTATCAGTTTTGCCAGATTCTGTTTTAGTATCTGCATATACATCTGATAAAGATGACATGTTTTCTTGCAATTGTGCATTTTTTATATTACCTTCTTGGATTTGTTTTTCACCTTGTTTCTTTTCAATTGATACCTCCTTTTTTGATGTTTCAAAATTTTCAAATAATTGATTCATCATGTCATCTGTATTTAGCATATTTTCAACAAATTCACTTTGATAGTAAACGATAACCAATAAACATAATACTAAACCTACATATTTATCTAAATGGGTGTAGAATAACACGAAACATATAGCTACAATTTTCCCTAAAATAGTGTAACTCATATTTACAAACTCTTTTGAATAAGACAATAAACTAACAATTATAATGATTGGAATAAACTGAGCAATAGTTGTTTTCATATTTATTATATATATTAACTCGTTATTTTATTAATGACTTTTAGGGGATTCTATATCTATTTTGGGTTGATTTCTGTGAATTAAAATCTACGTATTTTTTAAGTAGCAAAGATATTTTTATAAATGTCAAATTTAATATCATATGCAAGTCCATGGACGAATGAGGAACAAGGACAACCCAAACGTAGAACATCTTCTATACGTCGTACATATAAAAAACAACCCATTCATGAGGATACTCCTGAAGAAAATGAACAATATGAACAAAATAAACAAAATCAAAATCCTACAGCTTTAGACAATATTCAAAATATGAATGAAAATAAAAATACAAGGGTTAATGAATTACTAAATAGAATGAGTACCGCTACTGCACCATTGGAAACAAATAAAATGGGGGAATTTAATCCTATTTCTCCTCCATCTGTACAGGTGAAAACAGACACAGAGAATACTGCATCTTCCAGACAATATGTTCCTCCTCCACCTTCATATTTATCTGCATCTAATGCTATGAAATCCGCTACAACAGAACCTATTCACTATAAAGCAAATGACCAATCTGCAGAAACATATAACGATTATAATAAAAGCTATCAGCAGTCTACACGCATGAAAACCACACAACCTTATTATGCTAATATGGGTATTAGTACTCATAACAATGATAATAAATTTTTTGAAAAAATCAATTATATGATTCACATGTTAGAAGAACAACAACATGAAAAAACTAATAATATTACCGAGGAATTCTTGTTATATACATTCTTAGGTGTGTTTGTTATTTATGTTCTCGATTCTTTTGCTCGTAGTGGTAAATATATACGATAAGTTTAAAGATAAACTACATAATGATATCTTATATATATCATTATATTACAATGCTTCACGTCGCGTGTGGTATTATGTACATGCCCGATAATACCATATTGATGGGGCTTCGCAGTAAACATGGACCTAACCCCTATTATTGGGAATTTCCAGGAGGACAACTAGAAGATGGGGAAACCCTCGAAGAATGTTTACAACGAGAATGGATTGAAGAACTAAATCTTCATATTTCTATTGAACATTTACTATGTACAACTGTATACAATAATATTTCTTGTCATTTTTTTGTAGGTAAAATTAAGGGTATAGAGAACCTGCGTATTAATGTTCATGAATATATCGGATTTTACCCAAAAAACGCACTTTATAAACTACGTTTATTTGAAGGAGATGATAAAGTGGTTGATTTATTAAAGTAATACAAAACTCTTTCTTGGTTCAATTGGAGAACATGGATATACATAATTATAACTATAATATGCATTGTTTATTGAGTGAACAGGGGGGGTTTCTTGCTTAAAATAATTATGTATCGTTTCATTATGACCCATGTTCTCAATTATGAGAACTTTATAATCTGCATTTGAATGTATTATAGCTCGTAATACATGTAAAAACCCTATATAAAATAATCGTCCATCACAACAATTTTGTACACTCGTAACAAGCGACATTGTCTTTGATTCATATTCATCATTATATCGCTTTGCATCTTTTACAAAATAAAATCCCAAGACATCTTCATTTCGATATAAACAACCAATGTATAATTGCTTTTCTTTTACTTGTAGCATTATATTTCCTATGTCGGGGAGAACCATGATATCAAACATTCGTGTTTTTTGCTCTATATACGTATTATACGTGAAAAAATCTATAAATTTATTCATTGTCGACGCATTTAACAATCGTACATTATAACTGGATTTCATTCGAAGGAACTTTCTATTGAGAATATTGTATGTATATGCCTTATATGTAATCAACGGGCGAATGCCACTAAATTGTTCTCCTTCTTTTTTTAATAAACTACATTGAATATTCTTATTATACATTCTTTGGTTATATTCATGCGTCTGTACTAAGTTTCTACTGATTTTTGTATAGTCATGTTCTCTATGTACACATAAAAAGTCCATAAAATATATTGGAAATTGGGAATACACCATTTCTGTTTTTGTTGGACGTATATACATTTGTAACGCCCTTGATGTAATACAACCATGTATCTTTGTAGTTTTTACTATTTCAACATTCTTTGTATCATCGGGTGATTTTACAGTATACTCAGGAACTACATATGTTGATAAAAACGATACAGCATTTTGACCAGTATGTAAACGATATATATCATTTGGTTGCACCATATAATCTACACGTTCACCTGATATATAATTTTCTTGTAAGAATTTGGTTACCTCTTTTATTTTTGACATTTTATCATCATCAATATTTATGGTTTGAACATGATTATTATCTACATACTTCGTTTTATATGGACCGTTTAATTGTATGATAAACGGTTGTTTATAAAGAGAACGAATGTAATCATATGTATGAAATACTGGTTGATTGTTCCAGAATGGGTACTTAATTTTGATAATTCCCCAAAACACTATAAATATAACTATAAATACGAACAAAATATATTGGAGTATCATCTTCTAATATATTTTGTGAAAAGTCTTTTGACTGGAATACGATTATAATGAACGTTCTAATATATATAAATATTGGTTCTCATCGCCATTACTATTCTTCATATTTACTTTTCCATGTAGTATAAATCCATTATCGGTTGCCAATTTTAAAATAGTATCTAACTTTTCCATATACATATGTGATTCATTTTGACGAATATGTTCTGTTTCCATATCTACAAATGTTTCTTTCAGTGTTACAGTTAATTTATCATTATCCTCTGGTATGTCATATGAACACTTATACTTATAATCACTAAATATAGCATTTGTTGTTATTATTCGGTTTTCATTTACTTTTTGTGTTTCATTCGTTGTTTCGTCTGTAGGAATTATCTTTGTAAATTTATCAGTATCTACTAAATGTAACATTAAATAAGAATTCGGTTTCATCCAAAAATAACAATTACGGAAAAATTTCTTTTTGTCTTCTAATTGATATATCGTGAAATAGGTACACAATATATGGGTAAATGTTGATTTTTCAAACTGCATTGAATTCAACACATCTCCATATACATACTCTGCATCTGGATAATTCGTTTGGGCATAGGTTAACATTTCCTTTGATTTATCAATACCATATACATCGTATCCAGCTTGTGTTAACTCGTTCACAATATACCCGGTTCCACTTCCTACGTCTAAAATATTACTATGCTGTACTGACGGTTCTGTCATTTCTATGAATTTGATTAATTCATCCTGAGAACGTGTTTTCGTTTCATGCAAGGAATCGTAAATATCCACATAAAAACTATCTATACTATCCTTTCCATATTTATATACAAATGGTTCTGACTGGGTAAATCCATCCAGACTATTTCGTTTATATATATGTTTTGAAATAAATACCAAGACTGTTATAATAGCTATAATGAGAACCCACCGCAAAAAATATAAGTTTGGATTATTTGATGCCATTATTGTATAAAAAGTGTCAAACATTGATTTATTATATAAATTGGTATATAATAAAACTATAATAAAATTATTTATTGATTCCGTAATTGTGTTCGGGTGTGATTGAAAAAACGGTTATTTCCAATTGTTGTATCTACTAAATTAGGGTGTACTTGATTTGAAAAATGAGGACTTGCAAATAAATCTGGGTGAGGCTGTACCGATGGAGTGGACACTACTGATACATTATATAAGTCACTTGCAGATGACGGTACATACACGGATTGACTTGCACCATGTTGTAATGCAAATGTTTGATTGCGTAATACGGTTTCTACATCTACACTTCGTGTAAAACCGCTGGTCGGGGCTGTATCGTTACCTGGATTAAAATTCAGCATTGTATTATGCTCTGGATAGGGTAATTTTGGCTCTACCATTGAACGAGCATTTTTTACCATTGGAAAAAGGGTTCTCTTTGTTTGCACTGGTCTAAGGTCATAATGAGGCTCTAATGGACTATCTGGTATATTACGAGAACTAATACGAGTGTTTATTTCATCCACTCTTTCATGTTGTCCATATGCAACACCCGATGGTATTCCATGTATATTTTGATTATCTTGTAAATTCATATTTCAACTAAACTATATACAGTAATAGATATTTTATTTTACTATCAATTATTTTAAATTTCCAATGTATGAAAAGACCTAAACTTTGAATGTATTTTTTGGGCGTTTAACCGTGCCATTTTAAATCTTCAAAGGTGTATAATTGAAGGTTTAACTGTTACATAATAATTATATTTTCCCGTGAAGGTTTAACTGTTACATAATAATTATATTTTCCCGTTTTTGGATATTCCAATTCCTTTTCTATAATACTATTTTCAATAAAATTATAAACTTGAATATTATTCCAACATAAATATCCATAGGATACAAATGGATTTATTACTTGTGTTGTGTATTCATTTTGAATATCTAAAGGAATTTCACTAAAAGCATAATTACTTATTAAAAAACTATTATTTTTTAAATTATCAAAATTGTCTAATTGATAACAATTTACATTTAATTCAAGTTTATTTAAATATTTTTGTTGTAATTGTGATGCTTCTAATATATCAAATATTGTATAAGAAGAAATATTAATATTATATAATTTTGCCAATTTCATTATGAAAAAACATTCACCACCATACCCTCCGCCAATTTCTATACAATCTATGTTATCTAATGAGTTATCTTTCATATACTCTAATATTAATAAACTATGCAAAATATACCTTAGATTCGTAGGTGAACATTTTGTAAAATCATTAAAATTATATTGAGGTGGATTACCATAAGTATCGTTTGTATTACATAATGTTATTAAATAATCTTTATTGTTATTGTATATATCTGTATATTTGGTTTTTATTAAATTTAAATATTGAATTCCATAATTTACATTTACATACTCTAACATATATGTATATTCTTGATTTGATATATATGTATATTCTGGATTTGATTTAAATGTCCATTTATCAGGATCATCTAATATAAATGTTTTAATATGATTTATATATCTATCGTATATAGACATTATGGAATATTATAAATATAATTATTTAAATTATTTAAATATATATAAATATATTTATATATATATGAGTGTAGTTTTAACCCATAATGCGGGTTTTTTTTCTTGTTGCTCTGTAAAACTAACTGATATTGTAAAATTTATTAATTTAAATGCAAAAATACCTGATATTGTTGATAGTTCTCTGCAATTTGAATGGTATAAAAATAATAATGATAAAGATATAACATATGAATATTTTGAACATTATAATAATATACAAAATACAGAAATAAAGTGTCCTATAAATTACCATTGGAGATATCAATTTATAAATTATTCAAATCTTGATTATAAATGTATTACCCCATTAATTAAAAAATATTTTTCTCCATCAAAAAATATTCAGGATATAATTAATAATATAGAGAAAAAATATAATTTAGTATATGAAAACACTTGTGCATTATTTTATAGAGGAAATGATAAAAATCGTGAGACAAAAATATGTGGTTATGATGAGTATTTAAAATATGCAAATGGAATAATAAAAAACAATCCAAATGTATTATTTTTAATTCAAAGTGATGAAACAGAATTTATAGAATTTATGACTGAAAAATTTCCAAATAATTCATTTTATTTTAAAGATGAAATAAGGCATATGAAAAAATGTGATGATACAGTTGATATAAAAATGAAAGATACAAATAAAGAATTTTCTAAATTTTATTTAGCTATAACTATCATAATGTCGAAATGTAAATATATTATTTGTGGTTCTGGTAACTGTTCTATATGGATAATGTTTTATCGTGAAAATAGTAAAAATGTAATTCAAAATTTAAATAATGTATTCTATATTTCGGGGTTTTCAATGACGTAAACTAGTACAAATATATTATTTAATAAATTATTTTCATTTATAATCTCATCCATATTATTATCCATTTACTAAATATATACATATAATTTTTAAATAATTTTATGTATATTTATTGTAATTTGTTTAACCGTGCCATTTTAAATCTTCAAGGGTGTAAATAAAATTATATATATGCACATAAAACATCTTCTTTTATATGTCCATCAAGTAATGTAAATTTAAAATCTTTATTAATACTTAAAATCATTTCTTGAATTTTCTGTAAAAAATTAATATTACCAAAACTTTGTTCTCCCCAAGGAAAAGCATTTTTTATTATACGAATATCATCAACCAATATTATATTATCTTTTCGTTCTAGACTACCAATAGCTGTTAATTCATCAAATAATGGACATTTATATTTATAATTATGAATGTTTGTATTATCTACATGTGCATCTAAAAAAAACATGGTTTTTTCTTTAAATATATCTCCAACCAGATATTTTTGCATATTCGTAGAGTCATCCAAATATAAATGATATCTATCTGCTGCAATTTCTTCCTTAAAAACATCATTACCCAGTTCTACCCAATCCTCACGGATTTCAATACAAAACACTTTATCAAAATTACATTTTAATGCTTGTTTTGAAGAAACATTATCTCTTGGATCCCATAATCCTGTCTCAAAATAATTTACACAATTGAATTTTGTTCTTACGTCTTCTAAATTAAAATTTATAGGCATATACTAATATAAATAAAAATCCTTTATATATTATATTATGAATAAACTTATTAATTCAGAATAAAGATTATAAAGAATATATAATTACACCAATATCCCCTTATCTTATATGTAAACATCATTTACATAATTGGTTTTGTAATCAAACTACTTAAAATTATATATATATATATATAATATTATGAGTAATATTTTTGAAGGATTAATGCATCGTACAGCAACTAACTGGTTTCCGGTTATACCTAAAACAGATTTTGAAAATAAAAAAATCAAATACTTAGAGATTGGTACATTGCATGGTGCAAATGTTATATCTGTTGGTAAAACTTATGGTTGCCATCCTGAAAGTGAATTATATTGTATAGATCCTTGGATAGATTATAATGATTATCCAGAATACAAAACTACACAAGAAGATACATATAATACATTTTTAAGAAATATTGATAATTTTGGACAAAAAGATAAAATAAAAATTAAACGTGGTTTTTCTGATCAAGAAATAGTTAAATTTGAAGATAATTTTTTTGATATTATTTATATTGATGGAAATCATGAACCGGAGTATGTTTTAGAAGATGCTGTTTTAAGTTTCAGAAAACTTAAGGTGGGTGGTATAATGATTTTTGATGATTATGGATGGGGGGGACCAGACCTAACAATAAAAGGAATAAATGGATTTTTATCTGGATATCATAAAAAAATAGATATATTAAATATTAACTATAATACACAAACATTTATTAAAAAAACAAGCGGACATGCAAGATAACTAATAAATAATTGGACGGAATTCCTGCGGGCTAACGAAAATATTCCAAATTATGCTGAGAGATTACCAAATGGTAAATAATTAATCAATATAATATTTTAATTTTCGTTTTCTTGTAGACTTTTAGGTTCATATGTTCTAATTTCTTTAGTTTTATATGAATGCGTTATTTATTAATTTTTATTATAAATTTATAAATTACATTATGAATAAACTTATTAATTCAGAATATAAAGATTATAAAGAATATATAATTACACCAATATCACCTTATCTTATATGTAAACATCATTTTGCAACCGAAATATATTCTTATAATAATAAATATATTGAAGTAGATATAAATATATTATGTTCAAATTCGCCAAACGATTTATATAAAAATAAAAATTTTAACGAAATAAATGAAGGAGACATTGTTATGGTTCAAGTAGATTTATTTGAGTTTTTTATAAATAATATATTACCAAAAATTAATACAAGAATTATACTTATAACATCACAATTTCATTTGCCACAATTATATAAAAGCAACATTACTGATAATTGTTTAAATAATGATAAAATTATTTTATGGATATCACAAAATCCTATTTATGAAAACCATCATAAGTATATGGCATTTCCATATGGAATTTACCAAAATAATGTCAACTTATATATGAATTTTATTAAAGAAAATAAAGAATCTATTTTGAATTATAAAACAAAAATACAAAACGTATATAATTCTAACATACGAATACATCCCCATTTACCTGCAAATCATATCAGAAGAAATCCTATTTTTGAATCAGTAAATAAATCAATTGACAATTATGAATACTTAAATAATATTTTAAAAAGTAAATTTGTAATTTCAACAAGTGGTGACAGAGATGATTGTTATCGTCATTATGAAAGTATAGGTCTTAATTCAATTCCTATATCAAATATAAATTATAAGGAAATTTTTGGAAAGAATATGATATATTTTGATGTTGATAATATAATAAAAATTATAAATAAAGAAATAAATATTGATTATTATAATATAAATAGAGATATTTTAACTTTGGAATATTGGAAAAATGAAATTGAAAAACGATGTGATGTAAATTAATTTTCACAAACTATAATACAAATGTATATAAACACTATCCTACATATTATATGTATACCAAAGGAAACATGGTTGTTATTTGTGATAAACCTTACTCATCTAATTCAAAGTATGAATCTCATTTTGAATTATATCCTTATTCTCTCAGCGATTTTCAAAAATATGCAATTGAATCCATTGTTGAAGGTAATCACGTATTAGTTACTGCTCATACTGGTTCAGGCAAAACACTCCCTGCAGAGTTTGCGATTCAACATTTTGTAAAAACTGGGAAAAAAGTAATTTATACAAGCCCAATCAAAGCATTATCCAATCAAAAATATTATGAATTTACACAAAAATACCCTGACATCTCTTTTGGTCTGTTTACAGGCGATATAAAAACAAACCCGAATGCCGATGTACTTATTATGACCACCGAAATCCTAATGAACTATTTATTTACTTCTCTTAATAACGATAATCAACCACAAACAGAGGACTCTACACTATTGCAATTTCAAATTGATATTCAAAACGAACTGGCATGTGTCGTTTTTGATGAAATTCATTATATTAATGACGCAGACCGTGGACAAGTATGGGAAAAAACAATTTTGATGTTGCCCAGACATGTTCAAATGGTCATGTTATCTGCTACTATAGACAATCCTGCTGGTTTTGCAGATTGGTGTGAACGAGGGGAAACCAATGATGGAGGAAAATCTGTATATTTGGCATCAACCAATCATCGGGTTGTACCACTAACACATTATGGATTTGTTACCACGACCGAAGCCATTTATAAATCCATACGGGATAAAGTTGTTCAACAAGAAATTCGGGATACTACCAATAAACTGATTCTTTTACAAGACCAACATGGTAAGTTTCATGAACCTGGATATAAAAAAATTGTCAAGCTCAATAAATATTTCAATGACAATCGTGTTTTTATGAAACGAAAACATGTATTGAATCAGTTGGGAACCTTTTTATATGAACGTGAAATGCTACCCGCAATTGCCTTTGTGTTTTCACGGAAAAATGTGGAAGCGTGTGCAAACGATATGACAGTTCCTTTGTTGGAATTTGACAGTAAGGTGTCATACACCGTGCGAAAGGAATGTGAACAAATCATTCGTAAATTACCAAATTTTGAGGAATATCTACATTTGCCTGAATATCAAAATCTGGTTTCATTGTTAGAAAAGGGAGTTGGTATTCATCATTCGGGTATGATTCCAGTATTAAGAGAGATTGTTGAACTTATGATTTCTAAAAAGTACATTAAATTATTGTTTGCCACAGAATCATTCGCCATTGGTTTGGATTGTCCAATTAAAACCGCCATCTTTACTGGTGTTACTAAGTTTGATGGCCGATGTGAACGCCATTTAATGTCACATGAATATACTCAAATGGCTGGAAGAGCGGGACGACGTGGCATTGATACAATTGGTCATGTAGTTCATTGTAATAATCTGTTTACACACCCTTTACAAAGTGAATACCAAACTATTATGGGCGGGATTCCACAAAAATTAGTGTCCAAATATTATATTTCTTATTCATTGATTTTGAATTTATTGAAAAATGGACAAACAAAAGATTTTCATCTCTTTTCTCAAAAAAGTATGATTCATCGGGAAATTTGTAATTCGGTACAAGGACAAGTCTATGAAACTACAGAACTTAAAAATGCTATTGATACCAAGGAAGAATTCGTGAAAAATGCAAGAACATCTTATGAAACGTGTAATGAATATATTGATACGCTACATATTTTTAATACTACCACTAATAAAAAACGTAAACAAGCCGATAAACAATTGCATCAACTTAAGGATATGAACCGACACTTAACCGATGATGTCAAACGGGTTCAAGAATGGAATGATATGAAATGTAAATATAAAAATGATATGGATTCTCTTACACATACCGAACAATTTATACAAAATCAAACATTATCTGTTTGTAATGCATTAGAATCATTTGGTTTTATTTCAAGGTTGAATGACGATAATGACGATAATGACGATAATGAATATAAATTAACTGATAACGGAATTATTGCATCAAACATAGCAGAAGTACACCCACTTGTTGTTAGTAATTTACTTGAAAAATGGAATTATTTCAATGATTTTTCTCAAGTGCAAATCGTTGGTCTATTTTCATGTTTCACTGATGTAAAAGTTGCAGGTGAACGACGGGTAAGTATTCCTAATACTGACGATTCTTTTTTGAAGTATCGTATACAAGAAATATCTCAGGAATTACAAAAATATGATGATTATGAATGTGACAACAGAATGAATACTGGTATTCAATATGAAGGTGCATTACAATATGATATTATTGATATTTCCATGAAATGGTGTGATTGTCAATCAATTGAAGAATGTAAATTATTTATTCAAACTGAATTGGCTCCCAAATCCATATCTATTGGAGATTTTACAAAGGCTATGCTAAAAATTATCACAATTGTAAAGGAATGGTTGAATGTATTTGAAATTATTGGCAACATAGAGGCTTTACATAAATTTACTGGCATTGAAGTTCTACTTTTGAAATATATTACCACCGCACAGAGTCTATACGTGTAAACCATTGGTAAAAAATTGATTTTTATATATTAGTATATTCAACACTAATATACATGCGTTAATGCATAATTACAAAATTCAAAGTTACGGTAGTCCATACTATTCATATTACTCAACACTATGTACTTTTATACTGATAATAACAATACTTACATTGATTATTCTGACAGTACTGATAGCACCGGCAGCACCACCGATAGCCAAGAATCCTACGACAACACAAGTATAATAATAGATTTATATGGTGAAGGACATTTCAATAGTGATAGTGATTCTTATACCGATAGTGATTCTTATACCGATAGTGATTCTTATACCGATAGTGATAATGATAATGATAATGATAATGATAATGGGTTTGAATATGATTTTATACATATTGAAGATTCATTACATTTCTATAGTGAAAAAATTCATAAACAATATTATATTGGGCTATATCATACCTATAATATTAATAATGTTTCACATTTATTATTATCTACCTCGGTTTCTGCACCCATATTTTTCAAACATTTATATGATAATATAAATAATTACTTATATTATTATGGATTGGTTCGTATACCAAATCATCAAGTTCAAATTATGCAGGTTCATATATTAGAAGACGAAACATGCACCGTAATTGTTAAAACATATTGGTTACGAATCATACAACGTCATTGGAAAAAAATATATAAACAACGCAACTACATGATTCAACAAAGAAGTTTACCACAAAATATATTTTACAACGAAATACATGGTAATTATACGCCAACTATTTCAACATTACCTTCTTTACACGGCATGTTATCTGATTACCAGAATATCGTGCAATAATCATTTATCCAATGACATTAAATACAAAAATTGATTAATATCTATTAACAAATCATCACGAATACTTAATAATCCAGTATCTTTTTTTTTACAACTATTTTCTAAGTTTACTAAAAATTCACGAAACTCATATATGTGATTTTTAAATTCGCCTGACGTGTTATTATCTAATATGCGTAAACTCTTTTCTATCATTTTCACTCGTCTATTTTCTTTACCCAATAACACTTCGACAAATTCATCTATGTGTTTATTTAATCTCTCATATAACTCATCGGTTGCTTTATGTTGAGCATAGGAACGGGTTTTCCAATGATATAATTTTACCATATTTAACAATTCTAAGAATTTTTTCACAATATATGCATTTCGTTTATTTTTTGATTCTATTGGCTCAACTTTTGCGGTTTTACGTTTATGTTTGGTTGAATGTTTACGTGTTTTCATTATTATACATTATTAAAAGAATTTTTTTACGATGACATCGTTTCAACAAAATATTATAAAATTGATATAAATATATACTATTATATATTTATAATTATCGTACAAAATGTCAACATCATTATGCATATCTACTGAACCTATTATATTTACACGATATTTATATAATAAAACTGAGGTGAAACAATCGTTATTTATATCATTGTTAAATCGTAATTTAGATGAAGCCATGTTTTGGGCATATGAATTATATTTTTCGGGGTTTGATACTGACGTATTTGATTATATTATCAACGTATATCGGGAAGTATACTCGTTATTAAATCCAAAATTAGTTCTATTTATTGAAAAAATGGTTATTATATGGTCTAAAGACAAAACGAATCATTGGACGATTGGCTCTATTATTACTACACTCATTTCTAGAGAATATGATATAAATTCATTTGTTAATACATATTTCAACGTTAAATGTAATAATAAACCTAATCATAAACAACCAAAAAATAAATTACGTATTTTATTAACTAATAATCATATCGATAAATACAAAACTATTAGTTCTGGGAGAGCAGACACTATATTACAACGTGCGTGTAAATTTGCAGTTTACAAAGAATATAATCAACTATTTGGTCTTGACATTCCTAAATTAACAGTTTTACAAGATATTTATTATTATCATTGGTTATATTATTGTTTAGATACTCCCATATGGAGACAACGAATATTTCAATACAATGGTCGTTTAGACCATTCAAAAAAATGGATTGAATTTGATGATGAGGATTCTTTACAAGAATTTTACGATAATTGGGGATACTATCCAGATGAACAACCTTCATGGGTTGACTATAAAACTATTGGAAATAGATTTGAAGATAAACAGATTTCTATTATGGAATTTTGTGTACAATTTAACGCAACGCCAGTTATTAAAAAAGTAAAAATTAATAGTAATAGTAATAATAGTAGTAATAGTAATAGTAATAATAACAATAATCACACGAATTCACTTCCTACTGAACCTGATATTGTTAATTCTATTGAATACACATAATATTTTCGTAATATAATGTATAATAATGAATATATTTCAAAATATAACCATTCATAAAAAACTACTCGTTCTTTTTATGTCTTTCATCATTTTTTCTATTTTATATATGTTTTTAAATGATAGCCATTTTAGTGGTGTTAATTTTATCAAAGATACTATCAAAAAAGAAGTTATCAAGAAAAAAATAAACAATAATTTACAAGAAACATCGGCTGACCCCATGGAAGCCTTTTCTATTACAAATACTTTTTCTAATCAATATCAAAAACATGTTGATAAAGCTAAAACTGATATTGCAATTGAAGACGCTACCAAGGACGTCACAAAAGATGTTGCAGCGGGTGAGTTAAAAGAAGATAAAATTAATGTACCTCCATTTCAACGGTTGTTTGACCGTGCCTATTTTTCAATGAATACTTCTTGTTTATTGGGTTATGGAGATATATTTCCTGTTTCCAATATTGCTAAGTTCATTTCTATGATTCAAAGTTTCATTACGGTTTCCATCATTGTGTTTTAGAATCAATATTATATCATATTATATTATATTAATGGGCGAAGTCGTTTGTGGATTTACTGTTAAACAGTGCCTAGATTTTGTTAAAAATATTCAACAGCAAGCGAACGATGTGGCTGAGATTCAAGCATTAATGACTACAAATAAATATTTTATTTTTACAAATGCATTAAAACGTATTAGAAATGCATTAATCATGCTATCAAATGTATTTACCAATGATAATACCAGTGATGATCGTATTGATAATGTGTTTGAATATAACAATTTAAAACAATCACAGATTGAAACGATTGGAGTTAAATTAGCCCCCATAAAAGATCTATTTGATTTATTGGGTGAGTTATATAATAATAATGAGCCTTTGTTTTCTAAAAGAATAGAAATCAAATTACATGCATTATGGAAATTATACATAAGATTTAAAAAACCATCAACGCTCAAACACAGATTATACAAACACTTTGAAGACATTGAAGACATTTTACCTATTGTTATTGAACTCAACCGTACGATTTTTGGAAGTGCACAACGTATTAAACACCCTATTGTGAGAAAAGCATGGATGTTAGCAGGAGGAAATCAACTTAATGATAGTTCATTACCCTCCAATATACTACAAGATAATTTGTATATGCTATTAGATTCAGAAATTGGGGAAGAGGTTGCTAATAAATCGGCAACTATAAACAGATTTAAAGATGGGATTACTTATATTGTAGATGATATTGATAATAGAGGTACTACTATAGGAGATAGAAATATATCCATTGCAGAGTTAAATGATTTACCACAAGTTATGTTTGATTATCTACCTAAAGATGATAATGATGATGATTATGATGATAAAACTAATAAAGTTGCTGATAAAACTAATAAAGGGATAAATAGATATTTATGTTTTTTTTGTAAACAGATTTGCCCAAATAATGAATCAGATACTGATTTGGAAGACGACGAATCTACAAATAACGATGAAAAAACTAAAGACACTAATTCAAAAGAATATAATAGTACAGAACATTTCTTTAACGAATATACTAAATATTTACAAGCTACAAACGATACCTCGTTTGCTAAAAATAAGGAAATACTTGAAAAAAAATTGAACATATTAAAAGCCAGACAAAATAAAAATAAAGCGGAACAAACTAATGCAGATAATATTGCCGAATGCATCAAACAAGTGAACCTGCTAGAAAATGACAAGGATATTCAAGAACAAACTGACATTGAAAATAAAATTCTAAAGTTTGATAATATGAAAAAAATACAACTTCCAAAATACACTGACCCAATTACTTTATCATTGTCCGCTGAATATATAAAAGGAAACCCTCAAATAACTGCAGGTATTAAACGTCCAGATAATAAAGAACTTGATAGTAAGATTGACTCTCCCGAGCGAATTAAAGCCGACTCATCTAAGCAACCAAGTATTTTGCATAATATAATTTCCAGTAATACATCTATGCTTCACCCACCATGTGTTGCTGATTATGGTAACGAATATCCTTGTATTAAAATTGCAGAGGCACCAGTAGAAATTGATGAAACTATTGATACGAATAACTATCAGCTTACAAACATATTTTTTACAATAGTAGCACATGACCAAAACCAAGGTGCTACTGGAAAAGTACACATAAGATACCAAATTAATGATGGGAAATGTATAAAAGCTTTCACAATAATACGTCAGCGTAAAAAAAATAAAAAAAGGAAAAATAATATCCCAATTGATACCTATAAATTTAATATTAATAAGCATGAAATTTTTAAAAATAGAAAAAATAAGAGTAAAGAAGACAAACAAATGATCTCTTTCTGGCTATTTTGTCCAGAAGAAAAAGGTTGGAGTGCTACTGTGAAATCTATTAACTGGGAACAGAAATATAGTTATATTGGAAATTAAATCTTCACTGGTATAAAATGTCCCAATTTTGGGTGTCCAACGGTGTATATTATTTTTTAGTTAAGTTGTACTAAGTGTTCCTATTCCTTGACAATGTGGACATTTACAATAATGTCTTCTGCGTATAGATCTATCTGTTTCCTCACAATATGTGTGCAATGATATATTACAACGAAAGCAATCCACTTTATTTGTTGATTCTATATTTTCCCAACATATTATACATGTTTCAACACGACTATGGGTTGGGATTGATGTAGTATTTCCCATTATATTTATACAACCTTATTATTTATTTAGTTATGAAAATATATAAATATGTAAATACATACTATATATTATTATATTATGTTTCAAATTTTCTCTCTCTTAATTATGTCTACGACTATGTTGGCACTTTCTGTTGCCAGAATCAGTGAATATATTCCTTCGTCTAATATTGAAGACCACTTAATTACACACAACAATTTGAATTATCTACAATTACCTCAATCTTTCTCTTGGAGCAATGTGGACGGAACCAACTATTTAACCAAAAATTTAAATCAACATATTCCTGTGTACTGCGGTAGTTGTTGGGCACATGGGAGTATTAGCGCTCTTGCTGATAGAATTAAAATTGCACGTAAAGCTGAATGGCCTGATATTAATTTAAGCATTCAATTTCTATTAAATTGTAAAATGGGTGGCAGTTGCAATGGTGGCGACCATCTTGCTACATATAAAGCTATTACAGAATATGGGTCGATTCCATATGAAGATTGTATGATTTACCAAGCATGTAGTGCTGATTCTAAAGAATCTGCTTGCCAATCTAAAACTGATTTCGTATGTACACCTAACAATATATGTAGAACCTGCAATACATTCGCGTCTAATGGTGGTACATGTACTCCTATTGTACATTATCCTAACGCTACTATTGCTGAGTTTGGTTCTGTCAGGGGTAGCCTCGATATGATGACTGAAATACAAAAAAATGGACCCATTGCGTGTGGTATAAATGCCGAAGAAATTCTCGATTATTCAGGAGGCGTTCTTGACCTCCCTAATAAATTAAAAATGATTAATCATATCATATCAATTGTTGGGTGGGGATATGATGAACAAACTGACAAACAATATTGGATTATTCGTAACTCATGGGGCAGCTATTGGGGGGAATTGGGTTTTATGCGTCTTGTTTTAGGCGAAAATCAACTTGGAATTGAAAAAACATGTGCTTTTGCTATTCCGGGTGAATGGACTTTACAGAACTTTCCTTGCTATGAAGATGGTAGCAACTGCTTTTAATTTATAATATAATAAAAAATTATATAAATTATTTTTATTATATTATGTTTGGACATTGGAATTATTTTTAGTTACACTGGAACCTCACGCTCTGTTTTTATTCACAAATAGTTCCTTTGACATCGTCTTGATTATTTTGTTATCTAACTTTATTTGGGCATCTTCCACATCTCCTAACATTAATCGCATCATTTTATAACAGAATTCATTATTACGGGTTTCCATTATTTCACAATCTGGGTGGGCAGATTTCCATTTTGGAACTGTTCTACAATTGTTCATCGTAACACGGTTTAATATTTTTCGTAGTTTGGTT
>Ga0233448_1000513_pt1 | contig 41360 bp, 39 predicted proteins | sample SI_124_October20_2_FD_183015 | JGI IMG/M metagenome (GOLD analysis project Ga0233448, IMG submission 183015) | Seawater microbial communities from Saanich Inlet, British Columbia, Canada - SI_124_October2016_150_MG | ecosystem: Environmental > Aquatic > Marine > Inlet | place: Canada: British... | reverse complement strand
CTGCCAAAAGCCCTGATGTATTCAGTTTTTTCATTGGCTTTTCTTGATCTAATTGCTACACCAATTACATCATCGTATGTAGGTTGGAATCCTTTTGATGCTTTCGTTATTGTATCAAGTAAAGAAGACAATGGGGGAGCGGCTCCCCAAGCATAGTGAAGAGTGTTTCTCCTTTCTTCCTCAGGATCAATCTCTATATCATCGCCAGGGCTTACTAATTCGATTTTTATATCTTGGTAATCTGTGGGCTGAATTTTTGGTTGAATAACTTCCCCTTCTTGACTTTCGCGCCTATCTCCTAAGATGTACTTTCTCATGGATTGCCACATATGCAGATTATGGTCATTCATTTTGTGATTATCAGTTGTTCTCAATAGCTCTGGAATGCTAAAGAATTCTGAGGGCCAGAAAGAGTAGCCAATCTCATTTATTTCCTTTATTAGGCCTGCCAATTTATCAGAAGCTTTCCCTATTTTTGAATTCAGGTGGATAACTTGCTTTAGCTGAGCCCTGTATATTGAATAATCTTGCTTCGCAGCCCAAGCTGAAGAAATATAGTTCCTAAATTGATTATCTTCTTTTAATTCGGCTGTCAGTTTTGCATATACCTCTTGCATTCTTGGGTCATAAGCCAACCTCTTTAAAGCCAAAACATCATGTTCTAGTGTTTTTTTAAGAGAAAGATTTTCTTTGCGCTTGCAATATAGCTCTTCAGCATATTTCGATAGCGTTTTTTTAGGACTCAATCTTAGTTTTTCTTCAATCCCTTGAAGTTCTTTTTCCTGTTTAAACAACAACTGTTCCCATCCTCCATACTCTTGGCCATCACCATATAGAATGGATGAAATTTCCATTTTAACTGCCGCAGGAACATATCCAGGAACATCCATTACCCTTCACCAAACACAGCCTTATTCATTCTCTCAACAACTGTCATGGTGTGTTGCTCTGACAGGTGTGCATAACGCTGAACCATTGCCAGGGTCTTATGCCCCAGTACTGCTGCTATTTCATGAAGGCTTGCGCCATTCATTGCTAACTCAGAAGCGGCTGAATGGCGAGTATCATGGAAATGAAAGTCTTTGACTGCTGATCGTTGAACAGCGGCTTCCCATGCTTTGCGGGGGAAGTGGGCATGGGATTGATGTCGGCCGGGGAATATGTGGGGGTTATTTAAACTCCTTATTTTTCCATGCTTCTGTAATTTTGCGGATGCAAGGCCAACAATTGGAACTACGCGGATTTCACCATTTTTTGTTTTGTACAGAGTGATAGTGCATCTTTCAAAATCAATCTGTTCCCATGTTAGGGTTAGAATTTCTGATTGCCTCATACCTGTGCTCAATGCTAAAAGGGTTATCAGATAAAGTGTTTCAGTTTTTGATTCTTTACATGCTTTTAATAAAGCTGTTCTTTCTTCGCTAGATAGAAAACGTACTCTAGAATCGTTTTCCTTTTCTCGCCTGATACCAGCGAACGGGTTTTCTTTTACCCAGTGCCATTCACTTGAAGCTATACCGAAAGCTGCGCTCATGGCTGCTAAATATCTGTTAACAGTAGAACCGCTCCGTATTTTTTTCCTTGGTGTAATCCCTGTTTTTAGTTTATTTCGGCATTCAACCAAAATTGATGGAGTGACTTTATTCAGGGTTAAGTGACCAATTTCATTTTTCCACCAATTAAGTTGTAATTTCCTAGCGTGCCAATCTGTTTCTGCTAAACGCTGAAGGTCTTCTTTTAAATAACGATCTACTAGATTAGTAACTGTATGATTTGTGGATTCCAACTTTTCAAAGTAAGTTCCTTCTTCAAGTTCAAGCTCTGTTTTTCTAGCCCATTTTTCGGCAAGGCTTTTACTGCTAAAGGTTTTAGTAACAGTGGGATTATTGGGTTTCCTAATACGAACCTTGTAACTGGTTTTAAGCTTCCCTTTCTGTTTAGTGATGGTAGCCATACTATCTCCCGTTCGGTGTAGGGTGGGTAGGTTACTTGCTGCGGTTAATCATATAATACAATACGCTACAATATATGGCAATTGGAATGTTAATCCATTGTGTAACATTTATAAGTCATTGAAATAATAGAATAATATGTTCATGGACTAATAAAATAGTCCATTTATAGTCCATCATGAAAGCGAAAGATGCTCTTTTAAGCCTATTTGTAAGGGATTATTGAAGGATTTAATTGGCAGTATATATTGTAAAGAGTTGCGGCTTGGTGGACTATATTTGGACTAATTGATGGTGGTTAAAGTCAAACATCCTTGTAAGTCTTTGATTTAAATGGTGGGCCCGGTAGGACTTGAACCTACGACCAATGGATTATGAGTCCACTGCTCTAACCAGCTGAGCTACAGGCCCGTATTTGGGCTGGGAATTGTATCTGATTCCAGATCTGCGTCAATCTAATATTGTCAAATCTTCAGGTTTCAGGTTGTTTTGTTTTATTCGGTGAGTTTTCTTGTCTTTGGTGTTAAGGCCACCGCAGTTTTATACGGTGACCTGCTGTTTAATCAGCATCAATAAAAGATCGTAACTGCTCTGAACGACTTGGATGACGAAGCTTCCGCAGGGCTTTGGCTTCTATCTGTCTGATACGTTCACGGGTTACGTCGAACTGCTTTCCTACTTCTTCCAAAGTGTGGTCTGTATTCATGTCAATACCGAAGCGCATTCTTAATACTTTTGCTTCACGTGGCGTCAGGCTGGACAGAATTTCTCTGGTTGACTCAGACAGGCCTGCGTTAGTCGCGGTGTCTGCTGGTAACATGACGTTGGTGTCTTCGATGAAATCACCCAGATGTGAATCTTCGTCATCACCAATTGGGGTTTCCATGGAGATAGGCTCTTTGGATATTTTGAGAACTTTTCTTACCTTGTCTTCTGACATTTCCATGCGTTCTGCCAGTTCTTCTGGCAGTGGCTCACGACCTAGCTCTTGCAGCATCTGACGGGAGATACGGTTTAGCTTGTTGATGGTCTCTATCATGTGTACTGGAATACGAATGGTACGGGCCTGATCCGCAATAGAGCGGGTGATGGCCTGTCTGATCCACCAGGTTGCGTAGGTAGAGAATTTGTAACCACGACGGTATTCAAATTTGTCGACAGCTTTCATCAGGCCGATGTTGCCTTCCTGAATAAGGTCTAGAAATTGTAAGCCGCGGTTGGTGTATTTTTTTGCAATTGATATAACCAGACGCAGGTTGGCTTCAATCATGTCTTTTTTGGCGCGCCTTGCTTTGGCTTCACCAATGGACATTTTGCGATTAATTTCTTTGATATCGCTGATGTTCAGGCGAGATTGTTTCTCGATACTGGTTAGACGTTTTTGATGACGAAAAATTTCATCTTTCATAATGTCCAGCATTTCAGAAAAAGGATGATCTGCTTCAATGAGTCCGGTGATCCATTCCTTATTGGTTTCATTCTTTTTAAATGTACTGATGAAATCTTTACGTGGCATTTTAGCCTGTGTGACACAAATATCGAGAATGGCACGTTCATTTGAGCGTATGCGGTTGATGACACTTTTCAGGTTGCGTGCAAGTTCGTCAACAAAGGCCGGCATCAATTTTATTTCCATCAGTAATTCGACGGTTTTCGCTATGTGTTTATCAGCGTCTTCGCATTGATTTTCTTCAATCGCTAACAGTGCTTTTGCAAAATGGAGTTCAATTTCGCTAAAGCGTGCTTCTGCTTCTTCAGGGTCTAGACCTGTATCAGGCTCTTCTTCATCCTCGTCATCATCATCTTCCGTATTTTTCGGTTGAGGAGGCATTGGAATAGCATTGGGATCTTCATTGGGGTCAATATAACCTGAAATAAGATCGGTTAGTTTAGCTTCTTCATCGCGAACCTGTTGGAAACGGTCGAGAATTAACGCCATGGTGTCAGGGTAGCTTGCCAGCGCGGACATGGCGTGATTTAGACCACCTTCTATACGACGGGCAATCTTGATTTCGCCTTCTCGTGTTAGAAGTTCAACGGTGCCCATTTCGCGCATATACATGCGAACAGGGTCAGTGGTTCGGCCAAATTCGCTATCGAGTGAGGCCAGTGCAGCAGCTGCTTCTTCTACGGCATCTTCATCGGGTTCACTTTCGTTGTCATTGAGTATGTCATCTGAATCTTCGGCGGGAGCACTTTCATGGACTTTGATGCCCATGTCGTTGATCATGCGGATAATATCTTCAATTTGTTCTGGCTCAACAATACCATCTGGAAGGTGGTCGTTGACTTCAGCATAGGTCAGAAAACCTTGCTCTTTGCCTTTGGCGATCAGTTCTTTCAAACTGGATTTCTGGTTTTTATCCATAAGGTCTCAATAACGAAGAAAAATACGAAAAGTGAACTCGTTAGTATATAAGGTTTTGCTGATCTTTTCCAAGTTAATGAACTATTTTTTATCTCTACGCAGTATTTGTCTGTACTCGTGCAGTTCATTTTCATCCAGTTTATGTCCTGACATGAGTTTTTCCTGCAATTTTTGAAAACGACTTTCAGCATATTTTGGTCGGAGCTTTTTGATAGCATCTTCAAACATGGGTTTTATATCGTCTGTTTCATTGAGCATGGCCGGTGTCATGGCGGCTATTTTGTACAGGTGGCTTTCGCTCTCATGGCCCTCAAAACGTCCCAGCAGGTTCTGAGTGCTGATGTCCGGTTGCTCGTGGATTTGATCCAGTATTTGCAGTAGTAATTCGATACCGGGTATATCTGCTTCAGCAAGATCCTCCAGGTTGCCGGTGGATTGTGCCAGAGATGGCTTTTGTAGTAATAGATTTATCGCCAGCCGGGCAGGGGTCCAGTGTTGTTCGGGTATGATAGTTTTAGCGGTAGCCTGAGGTTGGTTGCCGCCAATGACCTGTAGAAGCCTGGCATCCAGTTCGATAGATAGTCGCTTTTCAACTTCTCTTAATATTTGATCTTTCAGGCTTTGTAATGGTATCTGAGTGAAATAGGGACGTAATTTGTCCAGAAATAATGCTCGACCTTCGGGGCTGTGAACCTCTCCCTGTGATAATAGTTCAGCAAATAGAAATTGGCTCAGGGTAGAAGCCTTGTCTACATGTTGCAGAAAAACTGAATTGCCAAACTGTTTGATAAAAGTATCGGGGTCATGTCCTTCAGGTAAAAAAAGAAAGCGTGCAATGCGACCTTCTTTAAGTAATGAAAGACTGTTTTCGAGTGCACGCCAGGCTGCTTTTCTACCAGCCCGGTCAGCATCAAAACAAAATACCAGCTTTTTTGATAAGCGGAATAATTTTTCTATCTGGTTTTTATTAATTGCTGTGCCAAGAGTAGCAACGGCTGTGCTTATTCCATGTTCTGCTAGTGCTACAACATCCATATAGCCTTCGGTAACAAATATTTGATCTATTTGTGTGTTGGCCTGTTTTAATTCAAACAGGCCATAAATTTCTTCGCCTTTACGAAAAACAGGGGACTCGGGTGAGTTTAAATATTTGGGGTTATCTTCAGGGTCGATTAATCGGCCACCAAATGCGATGGTGCGTCCTCGGCGATCGCGGATAGGAAACATCAACCGATGGCGAAAGCGATCATAGGTCTTGCCTGAATCATTTTTAATTAACATTCCAGAATCGATTAAATTATTGCTGTCACCGCTCAGGTTGTTCCAGCCTGCAGGTGCGAATCCGATGCCATAGGTTTTGCTAGTCTGACCGCTAACTCCTCGTTCCTTAAGGTAGTCGATGGCTTCAGTGCTGTGCTTTAACTGGTTTTGATAGTAATCACTGCACTGTTTAAGTGTGTTCATGAGCGATTCTGACTGGGGTGTACTTTTAGTGCTTTGGTGTGACTGTGAGTATTGACCTTTTTCATAAGGAATTTCAACGCCAATGTGTTGCGCTAGTGTTTCTATAGATTCTACGAAATCCATATGATCGTACTCCATCAGGAAGCTGATGGCATTTCCATGCTGCTGGCAGCCAAAACAGTGATAAAACTGTTTGTTCTGGCTCACCGAGAAAGAGGGAGATTTTTCGTTGTGGAAAGGGCAACAGGCCCAGTACTCCCGGCCTTTCTTTTTTAAAGGGACACGAGCGTCAATTATTTCAACTATATCTACCCGGTTGAGCAGATCATCGATGAAGGGTCTGGGTATGCTTCCAGACATTTACCCGAACCTGCTAAATTTTAATGACTTTTTACAGTTCATTTTTAATCTGTTTAAAAGATCTTGCCCAGGGAGAAAGTTTTTGTAATTCTGCAGGTAATTTTGATTTTGCAAGCTTGGCCAGTTTGTGATTGGGGAAAGTGCCGTAGATTAATCGCATTAATGTTTTGCCATTTGTCACAGTTGTGTAAAAAGCGGAGTCACCACAGATATCGTGTTTTTTACAAAATTGTAACAAATTAGATTTATTCGAGAGGGATAAAACCTGCAAGCTATAGGCAGAATCTTGTTGGTCCAGTATCCAGGATGCTCCGTTCATGGTTCCCTGCTGCTTTTCATCTTGAGTCGTTTTATCAGCCGAAGCTGCTAACAGATAGTCGCTGCTAAGGGGTAAAGATATGATGTCACTTTCTATGTCATGCCAGGGCAAGGTATGGATTTTTAATATTGAGCTGGATGTTTGTTGAGCCTTGAAAGTAGTTGCAGTTATCGGTGTTAATAGAGTGACCAGAGTTAATGTTAGAGTGAGTATTGCAAAGTAGAAGCTGCTTGATAATAGGCAGAAAGAGGGTGTGTCCATGTTGAGAACAGAGTTTATGCAAAGTTTGCGTATTTGTTGAGGCTCGCCTTTTGATTTTCTACTGATTTTAATCAGCTCTCGAAAAGAAAAAGGAGAACGGTTTTCAATGCCTGAGTTTTGCAGAGACTGGTATACAAAATGACGAATTGTAAACAGGCTGCAAACTCGTGCTTTTTGGTTTTCAATAGGTGTGTCTATAAAAGCCTGGCAAAGTAATTTTTGCCAGGCTTTGGGTGGATTAACTGTAGGTTTCTGGTTCAAGTGACTCAGCTTTCCAGTAAGGTTTTCTCAAGAAGTTTCGGGTCGTAATCAGCTGTAACAATTGCTTCCCCCAATTGTTTTAATAATACAAACTTTATAATGCCGCGATCTACTTTTTTATCAATAGACATGGCTTGCATATATTTCTCAATGGTCATTTCATCGGGGGAGTGAACGGGTAACCCAGCTTTTTTGAGTAAATTTATAGTTCTCAATTTAACTTCTGGATTAATCCATTGATGACGTTCAGATAAATCTGCCGCCATTACCATGCCTGTAGCTACAGCTTCGCCGTGTAACCAGTTTCCATATCCCATGGTTGCTTCTATGGCATGACCAAATGTATGGCCAAGATTAAGAATAGCCCTGATTCCCTGTTCTGTTTCATCGATTGCAACAATGTCAGCCTTGGTTTGACAGGAAACATGTATGGCCTGGCTAATGAGTTGATAGTCCAGTTGCATGAGTTCATCTATATTTTGTTCTAACCAGTCAAAGAATTTTTCGTCATGAATGAGGCCGTATTTGATGACTTCTGCAAATCCGCCACTTAGGTCTCGTTTGGTCAGCGTGCTCAGGGTGCTGGTATCAATAATAACGCACTGAGGTTGATAAAAAGCACCAATCATATTTTTCCCTGCGGGGTGATTGACGCCTGTTTTACCACCCACTGAAGAATCTACCTGCGAAAGTAGCGTGGTGGGGATTTGAATGAAATGAATGCCACGTTGATAAATTGCAGCAGCAAAACCTGTGATATCACCCACAACACCACCGCCTAAAGCAATTAGGGTGGTATTCCTGTCATGTCGCTTTTTTAATAATGTATCGATGATGGAATTGACTGAATCCAGAGTTTTGTAGGCTTCACCATCCTCTAAGATGACGGTGTCATAGCGAGTATCTATGGTATCCAGCGAGCTGATAACTTTGTCGAGATATAAGGGTGCTACGGTGGTGTTAGAAACTATTACCACACTGCTTCCCTTGATGTAATCAGTGAGAAGAGCAGGATTGTCGAGAAGTTGTTCGCCAATGAAAATAGGGTAACTTCTGTCACCAAGTTCGACGTTGAGTTGATGTAATGGTTTCATATGGCAGGTAGATCCGGTTAGGTCAGATTGCTGGGAAGCTGCGGGATAATTTCTGAAGCAACTTTGCGAGCAAACTTACGATCTGTTTTGATGCGCAGGTCGGCCAGATCAATATAAATAGGTTTGCGTTCTGCAAATAACTTTTCCAGCTTTTCTCTTGGGTTATCAGTTTGCAACAAAGGGCGTTTTTTATCATGCCTTAAGCGTGCCATTTGTTGATTAACCGATGTGTCTAGAAAAATAATGAAGCCATCAGACATTATGCGTTGATTTTCCTGGCGCATTACAGATCCACCTCCAGTGGCGATAACCAGCTTTTTTTGGCTGGTTAACTCTTCCAGAGCTTTTGTTTCACGCGCTCGAAAGCCATCTTCGCCTTCAATATCAAAAATGGTGGGAATGTTGACCCCGGTTTTTTCTTCGATGTAATAATCGCTGTCGAAAAAATCACGGTTTAACCGGCTGGCTATTAATTGGCCAATAGTGGATTTACCGGAGCCCATGGGGCCGATGAGAATGATGTTTTGATCGCTCATTGATAATAAAGTTATAAATCAGGAGCGGATTTTAAGTATGCAGCTGGAGTTTTACAAGTTTCCCGTTATTAATCGGGAAACTTAATTAATAATTTCCACTAGCGAATATCTAAATTGGCACCCTGTAGAATTTTAGGAGTAACAAAGATTAATAATTCTGAGCGATCATCACGTGCGATGGTAGACTTAAACAGGTTTCCAATTAGAGGTAAGTCGCTGAAAAATGGAACTCTGGTAACCTGGGTGGATTGAGTAGTTTCGTAAATTCCACCTAATACAACGGTTTGTCCATCATCGACTAATACCTGTGATTGTACTTCTCTAGTGTCAATGGTAGGAGCAAACAGACCCTCACCAAATGCTACGTCTTCACCTCGAGAATCTTTGTGTACCTGAAGATCCATGATGATGCGATCATCGGGTGTTATCTGAGGAGTCGTTTCTAGTGATAGTACTGCTTTTCTGAATTTTAAAGTAGCTCTTCCGTTATTTAATTCCAGGTAGGGTATTTCCACACCTGACTCAATTCTGGCCGTGTGTGAATCAGCGGTTATGATGCGCGGACTAGAGACTACTTCACCACGACCTTCAGTTTGTGCTGCTGATAATTCCAGTTCCAGTAATGTGCCTATTGGCAGTTTGGTTAAGGCCAGTGCTATTGAGCCTGCTGGATTTTGCAGCGGCATGTTTACATTCAACCCATCAGTAGCTGAAGATACAAAATTTCCTGTGTCATTGATTAATCCTGTTGTGCCTGCTGCTCCGCCAAGAGAGCCTGCAGTTGTAGCACCATTACCAGAGCTATTTCCACCAAAGCTATCATTGCTTACACCAAAACGTACACCCAGCTCTTTGCTAAAGTCATCGCTTGCAATAACTACTCTAGATTCAATCAGTACCTGGCGGACGGGAATGTCAAGTTCTTGCAGTAACTGTCTGACATTTGTAAGACTGGCATTTGTATCTTTAATTAATAATGTATTGGTTCTTGTGTCTACACTGACAGAGCCTCTAGGTGAAAGAATAGTGTTGTCTTCCAGTTTTAGAAGAGCCGCAATATCGGCGCTCTTTGCGTAGTTGACCTTAATGAATTCGGTACGTAACTGCTCTAGCTCTTCTACCTGTTTGCGAGCTTCCAGTTCCAGCTTTTCTCTTGCCGCTATTTCATCAGTGGGAGCCACTAAAATAACGTTACCGGCTTTACGTTGAGCCAGCCCTTTGGTTTTCAGAATAATATCCATGGCCTGATCCCAGGGAACATTCTTCAGGCGTAATGTCAGGTTACCTTGAACGGAGTCACTAACCACCAGGTTTAGGCCGGTGAAATCTGCGAGTAACTGAAGAACAGATCTAACTTCAATATCCTGAAAATTTAATGACAGTCTTTCGCCAGTAAATCCAAACTTGTTTTTACGTCGTTTCTCTTCTTCTGCTTTAGTAATTTTGGCAACTTCAATGGTATATGTTTTATCGGTCTGGTAAGCCAGGTGCTCATATTCACCATTAGCGGTGATGCTTAATTTTATTGAAGATCCGTCCTGAATGGCGTCGATGAAGCTAATTGGCGTGGCAAAATCGCTAACATCCAGGCGTCTTTGCAGAGCTTCTGGTAACTGCGCTCCAATAAATTCAACCTGAACCATATCGTTTTCGCGCCATACATCGGTAGAAATTGAGGCACTTGTTAAGTCTATGACTACTCTACCTTCACCGGCTTTACCGCGTTTGAAATCGATATTGGTTATACCTTTGGATAAGGTGCTGGTAATTTCTGCAGAAGATGACATGGCAACGGCATTTTCTACTACAGCTTCAGTTTTGTTTATAGTGGCTATGTCACCGATGGCATCCGAGCCTGCTAATACGACGATGACCTGGTTTCCATTGACGGATGTTGTGTATTCAGTTGATCTTGTCAGGTTTAATACAACACGTGTTCGTGATTTGGATGAAGCAGAGATGATACTTTGTACTGCTCCGATGCCTACTCGAACAGAACGTTGTTTTAGCTTGTTACTGGTCTCGGCAAAATCCAGAGAAATTCTGGCTGGCTGGTCAATGGTGAAAGAGCGTGGCTCAATGGCATCTTCATCAAAGGTAAATATTAGTTGGACAGCGTTTCCTGACATGACCGAATAGTCCAGTCCTATCAGTTCGCGTGCCTGTACCTGTCCCAGCTGGAACAGGATTGTAAGACTAAACAGTATTTTAAATATTGTACTAGCTTTCATTGATTTGGATTCCACATTATTTATTTGCCATAGTTTCATTTTTTTGGCCCTCGCTATTCAATCAGCGCAAGTGCTGCTGAACGTTCGATGTAATTACCCAGCCCATCCGGAACGATCTCAGTTAAATCTATTGATCCATCTGATAAGGCAATGATGCGTCCATGGTTCAGCCCCATAAAGTTACCTTCCAGTACGCGATGAATGGTGTTGTCGGGTGCAAATATCAATCCCCATTTAGTGCCGCCTTTGGTGACAGTGCCTTTAAATCTCAGTGTATCAAGCGGAAAGTCTTCTAATGGCTCGCGAACTCTATCTATATTTGGACGGGGTCCTGAAGCAGTATCACTAATGCCATCAGCTGTGGGTTGTTCGGGACGCCTGAAATCTACAACTTCAAAAGGGTCTCGTAAGTTTTGGGTTGTGTATTCAAAATTTTGATAGGGGATAAAAGCCGGGATAGGCTCTACTCGGCCCGGTGGTTTAGCCTTGGTCGTCGTAACGAACTGCTCTAGATCACCAAGACCTTGATTACAGCCCGATAGGGCCAGGGTCAATAAAATAAGCAATTTTTTATTCAAAGGAGTGTTTAGATGAAACATTATTGCTCATCCTCCTTCAGGTAACGATAAGTCTTCGCAGTTGCTGACATGTTGAGTTTGCTGGACGGTTTTGTTGACTTAGAGCTTTTTGGTTGAAGTTCTAGCTTCAAGTTATGCATCGTGACTATGCGTGGCAGAGCCGCTACACCACTGATGAATGAAGCAAGATCGTGATAATGACCAGAAACTTCAAGCGCGATGGGTAGTTCTGCGTAGAATCCTTTTTTCTCTTCACTGCTGGGTTTGAATTTTTTGATTTCAAGACCATTTGCGAGACCCGTTTGAGAAACGTCAACCAGTAATGACTCGACATCCGTACCTTCTGGAAGCTGTCTTAAAATAGCTTGAAATGATGCTTTCATTTCAGCAAGCTGATCTTTGTAGAGCTCAAGCTTTGCAGCTTTATCTGCTTTTATGGTGAATTCTGTTTTTAATTCAGATTCAGATCTTTCAACGGTTTCTAATTGAGTTAACTGGTTTTGCGTATCAAAGTAGATGCCAGCAGCAATGATGGCGACAAATGTAATCGCGAGAAAGCCAATTCGTATTGGAGCAGAGGCATTTCCAATATTATTGAAATCAAGATTATTTAGTTCGTCCTGAATACTCATTTTTTGCCTCCTAACGTATCTTCTTCTTCCTCATTGTTACTTGCATTAGCCTGTTTTACGGTAAGAACAAAGGTACTAATTCTGGAAACTTTTTTATCAAGAATTTCAATGATTTCAAGGTTTGGTTCTTCCAGCCATTCGGAATTACTCAAATTACGCATGTAACTTGAAACTCGCGCATTAGATTCGGCTTCACCAGTTAATTTCAGAGTATTATTATTCTGTTCTAGCGACTTTATAAAGACTCCATTAGGAACCGTGCTGACGATCTCGGTAAATAGGTGCACAATTGAAGGACGGCTTGCCTGCAAATCCTGAATGATATCCATTCTCTCGACCAGGCTTTTACGAACTTTTTGCAGTTCACTAATTTCAGCAATTTCATTATCCAGTTTGGATATTTCTTTGCTTAAATAATCGTTACGACTACTTTGATAGTCGATTTTACTGTTCATCTGGAAGTGAATCAGGCCAACGATTGCAGCAGCAAGTATGATCGTCAAAACCAGTAGGGTCATGAACTGCTTTTGTCTTTCCTGTCGTAATTCTTCGCGCCAGGGTAAGAGGTTGATGCGGGTCATAGGTATTCAGTCCCCCTGATAGCCAGTCCTGCAGCAATTAAAAATGATGGTCCATCAGACTGCAAATTAGCCTTATTTATCTTGTTAGTGGTAGACATGTCCTGAAAAGGATTGGCTATTGTTGTCGGTACACCAATATGAGATTCAGTCAGTTCAGCTAAATTTTCGAGTGCCGCAGTGCCGCCACCTAAAATCAGGTGGTCAATATTGCTGATGCTTCCACCGGCAGAATAAAAAAACTGTAAAAAACGACTGACCTGTTGGGCTGTTGTTTCCTTAAATGGCTCTAATACTTCAGGTTCGTAGTTATCGGGCAGTCCACCCTGACGTTTTGCCAGTCCGGCTTCTTCATAAGATAAACCATACCGACGCATAATTTCTTCAGTCAGTTGTTTGCCGCCAAAATTTTGTTCACGAGTATAAATTAAATGATGATTGTGGATAATGCTTAAACTGGTCATGGTGGCGCCGATATCGACGATGGCCACGGTTTGGTCCATGCCTTCATCGGGTAGATGTGGAGCCATGGTCTGAAATACTGTTTCTATGGTGTAAGCTTCAATATCTACAATTTTGGGAGTCAAACCGGCGAGTTCTACGGCTGCAATGCGGTCGTCAACATTTTCACTGCGACAGGCAGCCAGTAAGACATCTACAGTATCCGGGTTGCTTTCGGTTTCACCCAGTACCTGGAAATCAAGATTAACTTCTTCAAGTGGATATGGGATATACTGATCAGCTTCCAACTGAATCTGCCCTTCCATCTCTTCATCATTAAGATTAGCGGGCATGGTGATTTTTTTGGTGATGACGGAAGAACCGGCAACAGCAATAGCGCAATGTTTCGATTTTATTTTTGACTTGTGTAGCGCACGCTTTACACTTTCACCTACTGCTTCAATTTCGGCTATGTTTTTTTCTACCATCGAATTGGCAGGAAGCGGTTCTACAGCTATACCTTCAATGCGATAGCTGGAACCAGATTTAGACAGTTCTAGCATCTTAATTGATGTCGAGCTAATGTCTAACCCGATGAGTGTTGGTTTTTTAGGTGTTAAAAACACAGGAGTCCCTCAGTTGTGACTGTGTTCAAGGAAATAAAATGATCATTTTTTTATGATAAACCACTTTAACATCCAGTTGTAAGTAACTATTTTGTTTATTTATTGTAAAATAACTCTTAATCTATTTGCAAAGTCTAGTTCAAGATTTTCATCTTGTCGATACTTTTCATGTATTTCTTTATAAATATACTCTAACTTCATGAAAATTCTAGTAAAAATTTTTTCTACTTTGTTGGCTAGCGGCTTTTTAATGGTTCTGGCCGCAGCATTTTACATCTACTTTGTGCTAATGCCTGAATTACCGGTTATTGATAACCTGCAAGATACTGAATTTCAGGTACCTCTCAGGATCTACGATAAAAACGAATTTTTATTAGCTGAATATGGAGAGCATAGACGAATACCAGTAAAGTATACGGAAATTCCGAAAAAAATTGAGTTGGCATTTCTTGCTGCGGAGGATGATCAGTTCTGGAATCACCACGGTGTGGATCCATTAGCTTTGCTGGCGGCAGTTTATGAACTGGTTAAAACCGGACATAAAACTCGTGGTGGTAGTACGATCACCATGCAGGTAGCACGTAATTTTTTTCTCAGTTCAGAAAAAACCTATAGCCGAAAACTGAATGAAATTCTGTTAGCGCTTAAAATTGAAAAAGATTTAAATAAACAGAAAATTCTGGAACTGTATTTAAATAAAATTTATCTGGGCAATAGATCTTATGGAATTGTTGCAGCTGCGCAGGTTTATTATGGTAAAACACTGGATGAGTTATCAATTGCTCAGGCGGCTATGATTGCCGGTTTGCCTAAAGCACCTTCTCGCTACAATCCAATTATAAACCCTGAAAGAGCTTTAATTCGTCGTGACCATATTATTGGTCGCATGGGGCAGCTTGGTTATATTTCTGATGAAGAGTATCAAATTGCTAGAGCAGAACCAGTTTCAGCTGAGTTACATACGTCTAAAGTCAGTGCAGATGCGCGTTATGTGACTGAAATGGTACGTGCTGAAGTGTTCCAAAAATATGGCAAGGAAGTTTATGGTTCGGGTTTGAATGTGTATACAACCATCGATGACAGGTTGCAAAGTACCGCTAACAAAGCTTTAAGAACAGCTTTGCTTGATTACGACAGGAGGCATGGGTATCGCGGAGTTTCTGGCAAGATTGATATGACTAAAATTAAACAGGACCCTTTTGAGGAAGGTCTGGTCGATACTAATAAGATTGGAAATTTGATTCAGGGCGTGGTGAAAACTGTAGAGGACGATAAGATTCAAGTGATGCTGCCTGATTACCAGTTGATCGAAGTGCCGTTTGTTAAAGGAATAGACTGGGCCAGACCCTATATTAATGAGAACAGACGTGGACCCGAGGTAAAGACCCCCGCTGAAGTTGTTAAACCCGGTGACATTGTTTGGGTTGAGCATAGAGGTGAAGAGTGGTGGCTTGCATCGGTACCTGCTGTTGAAGGAGCTATTGTTTCGTTGGACCCATCTTCAGGAGCGGTGCTGGCTCTGGTAGGTGGTTTTGATTATTTTCATAATAAATTTAATCGTGCGGTTCAGGCGAAACGTCAGCCAGGGTCAAATTTTAAACCCTTTATATATTCAGCGGCTCTGGAAAAAGGCTTTACTGCCGCAAGTATGATAAATGATGCGCCGGTTGTTTTTGAGGACGATTCACTTGAGGCAACCTGGAGACCTGAAAATTATTCAGGGCGTTTTTACGGACCGACGAGACTACGTGAAGCGCTGGTAAAATCCAGGAATCTGGTGTCTATTCGAATCTTACAGTCAATCGGTCTGCGTTATGCAACGCGTTATGCGCAACGGTTTGGATTTGCGAAAAAAGATATGCCTTATGACCTTTCCCTTGCTCTCGGTAGTGGTGCTTTTGCACCGTTAGAAATTGTTCGTTCTTATGCTGTTTTTGCAAATGGTGGTTATCTGGTTAAGCCTTATTACATAAACCGTATTGAGTCGAGATCGGGGGATATATTGTTTGAAAATAAACCGCTGACTGTTTGTCAGGGTTGTGAGCCAGTCGAGCAGGAGCCTCAGGATACTACTGTATCGGCTGATACAGAATCGACTGAGAAGGATGTTAAAGCTGAAGATGAAGATATTATTGAGTATGCACCGAGGGTTATCAGCCCGCAAAATGCCTATATTATGCGTTCAATTATTCGGGAAGTAGTGCGGCGCGGCACGGCTGTTAGAGCTAAAGCCCTGGGTCGAACGGATATTGCAGGTAAAACCGGTACGACAAATGATCAAAAGGATGCCTGGTTTAGCGGGTTTAATGATCAGGTGGTAACAACGGCGTGGGTAGGGTTTGATAATCAGAAACCGCTTGGTAGTCGTGAAACGGGTGGACGCGCTGCTTTACCGATGTGGATAGAGTATATGCGTGAGGCTTTGGCTGGATTGCCGATAAATCTGGAAGAACAACCGGATGAAATAGTCACCGTTCGAATTGATTCAGATACTGGTGAGCGAGCTACTAAACATTCGGCCAATAGTCGTTTTGAGATATTTAAGATGGGTACAGAGCCGGCAGAAAAATTAGTGGTAGACGCTAATACGGGTGGCAATGATCCTTCAAAAGGCGGTTCAACGCAGCAAGAAGCTATCGAGGAAGATATTTTCTAAGTTTTAAGTCGTAAGTCGTAAGTCGTAAGTCAAAAACACTTGACAGTCATAATGATAATTGAAAATTTTGCCGACTGCCGACTGCCGACTGCCGACTGCCGACTGCCGACTGCCGACTGCCGACTGCCGACTGCTGACTTGTCTATGCCTTACGTATTTCTCGCCCGAACTCATGTACAGCATCGACCAGAACTTTAAGGTTGTCCGGGTTAACTGTTTGGTGAATACCGTGACCCAGGTTAAAAACGTGGCCAGTATGGTTACCGAATTTTTCAATTAATTGTTTGGCATGCTGACGGATAGTTTCTGGTGCAGCATATAGAACGTTGGGGTCGAGATTGCCCTGTAAAGCAACTTTATCGCCTACACGTTTTCTGGCTTCATCAATCGATAGTGTCCAGTCAAGACCAACACCATTACAGCCTGTATCGGCAATAAGTTCTATCCATTGTCCGCCACCTTTAGTGAATAATGTAACCGGGATAGTTTGCCCGTCGTATTCTCTGTGCAACTGATCAACAATCTGTTGCATGTAGCGTAGAGAAAATTCCTGGTAAGCCTCGGGGGAAAGTACTCCACCCCAGGTATCAAAAATCATGACTGATTGAGCACCAGCTTCAATTTGAGCATTTAGATATGAGACTACCGATTTTGCAATAACATCGAGTATCTGGTGAAGCGCTTTCGGGTTTTCATACATGAGTCCTTTGGAGTGATGGTAATCTTTAGAGCTTCCACCTTCTATCATGTATGTAGCCAGAGTCCATGGGCTCCCGCTAAAACCAATTAAAGGAACCTGTCCTCCAAGTTCCTGACGAATTAAGGTTACTGCATCGGTTACATAACGAAGTTTTTCGCTAGGGTCAGGGACAAACAGTTTGTTGATGTCAGCCTGTGATCTGATAGGGTGCTTAAATTTAGGGCCTTCGCCTTCGCTAAAATAAAGTCCCAGATCCATGGCATCGGGTATGGTCAGGATATCTGAAAATAATATGGCTGCATCCAGATCAAAACGGCGTAAAGGCTGTAAAGTGACTTCACAGGCCAGTTCTGGGTTCATGCATAAATCCAGGAAGCTTCCTGCCTGTTTTCGAGTTTCCTTGTATTCTGGCAGGTATCGACCGGCCTGGCGCATTATCCAGACGGGAGTTGTGTCTGTTTCCTGTTTTAGAAGAGCTTTTAGGTAACGGTCGTTTTTAAGTGCTGGAAATTGCATGGGATATGAGAATCTCTTGTTATATTTTGGTCGTTTGATTGAGTGTCAAAAAAACGAATGCATTTGCTACCGACCTGTCGTTATTAATAGCAGTTAGTTTGCACCCAGGCTGCTTTTAATGAGTTGGCTGACTTTACCCATGTCGGCACGTCCTTGTAACTGGGGTCTTAGAATGCCCATTACCTGACCCATTTGCTTCATTTCAGTGGCACCGGTAGATTCTATTGCTGCTGAAATTAATTTTCCAATCTCTTCATCAGAAAGAGCCTCGGGCAGGTATTCTTTGATAATTGCCAGTTCAGCCTGCTCTATTTCGGTGAGGTCAGTGCGATTGGCACTTTCAAACTGTGAAATGGATTCACGGCGTTGTTTAGCCATTTTATCCAGTACAGCATTTACTCTGACATCATCTAATTCAATGCGCTCATCAACTTCTATCTGTTTGATAGCAGCTAGAATAGTTCGAATAACTAACAGACGAGCTTTTTCACCACTTTTCATGGTGCGTTTCATCTCGGCTACAAGCTGTTCCTTAAGAGCGCATGCTGGCATGGAAATTTCCTAGTAGTAACGCTTTCTGTTACCAATCTCTTTAGAGAGGCGTTTGAAGTTACGTTTTACAGCTGCTGCTGCTTTACGTTTACGTACAGCGGTAGGTTTTTCATAATTCTGTCTGCGACGAGTTTCAGTTAAAGTTCCTGCTTTTTCACAGGCACGCTTGAAACGACGTAACGCATAATCGAAAGGTTCGTTGTCCTTTACTTTTACTGTTGGCATATTAAAAATGTCCGAGTTTGTTAAGCAATAAAAAATCTAATTGAAAACAGGTAATCTGATCACCTGCTTTTCGAGCCGGACAATTATAAGGAGACATTTTGAAATATCAATTAATATACGGCGAAATATGCATAAAACTGCTGGTATTTGCTTAGCTAATCCTGATGAGATGCTATTTCACTGTCGAAAGTGCCATTGGTTGAGGTTACACTGCATATTTTTTCTACAACTCGGCTTAGAGAAAAGTAGTCAGAGTGGCGTCAGAAAGTCTTTGGAAATAGTATGAAAGTATTAGGGTTAGAAAGTTCCTGTGATGAAACCGGAATTGCTATTCTGGATGTTGAAAGCGGGGAGATGCATCAACGATTATATAGTCAGATTGAATGTCACCGGGAGTATGGTGGCGTGGTTCCGGAACTGGCTTCACGTGATCACGTGGCCAAGGCTGCACCGATGATCATGGATGTTCTGGAGGAAGTGGGTGGCGTTAATGAGCTGGATGGCATTGTTTATACCCGAGGCCCCGGTTTGATGGGTGCGTTGATGGTGGGGGCCTGTATCGCCAGGTCATTAGCCTGGGCGCTTGATAAGCCTGTACTCGGCGTGCATCACATGGAAGGGCATTTGCTGGCCCCCATGTTATCGGATGAAAAACCTGAGTTTCCTTTCATTGCTTTACTGGTTTCCGGTGGGCATACCATGCTGGTGGATGTGCAGGCACTGGGGCAGTACAAAATTTTGGGTGAATCTCTTGACGATGCAGTGGGTGAAGCCTTTGATAAAACGGCTAAATTACTGGGCTTACCTTATCCTGGCGGGCCTGAGCTGGCGTCACTTGCTACAACTGTTTCCAGCACTGACTTGAGATTCCCCAGGCCTATGGTTGATAGGCCTGGACTGGATTTTAGTTTTAGCGGTTTGAAAACCTTTGCACTCAATACCATTCATAAATATTCTCCATTATCTGATCAAAATCGTGCTGAAATTGCATTAGCATTTGAGCAGGCTGTTGTGGATACATTGCAGATAAAATGTAAGCGAGCGCTAAAACAAACAGGATATTCCCGTCTGGTGGTAGCCGGTGGTGTGGGGGCAAATCAAAGTCTGCGCAAGCAATTAAAGTTAATGACTGAGAAAGTCGGGGCGAGAGTTTATTTTCCTGCGCTGGAATATTGTACTGATAACGGAGCAATGATTGCCTATGCCGGAGGACTTAGAATGGCTGCCGGTTTGCATGATGTTGATGTGACTGATGTTTTGCCCAGGTGGTCTCTTGAAGATTTACCCGGTTTAGTTTAATCCGTAGGGTGCCACCAGGCGCACCAAAAAGGCAGTTAAATTATTAAAAAATAGTGCGATCGGTACAGTCTACGCTTCTTCGCCTTTTATAATGCGACGAATATTTTCTTTATGACGATAGGTCATTACGAAGGTGACGATTAACAGTAAAACACTGATGTTCATATCATTTTGTAATGCATAATAAATAAAGGGTAAGCAGGTAAATGCAATAAGAGCTGCCAGAGAAGATAATTTGAATACTTTGGCAATGATGAGCCAGATGGTAACCACGATTAAACCTGATACCCAGTTAAAAGCGAGTATAAAACCAATGGCCGTTGCAACACCCTTTCCGCCTTTAAACTGATAGTAAAGGGGGTAGCAATGCCCTAAAAAGGCTGCTAAACCGGTCAAAGCGATGAATAAAGTTTGCTGAAGAAAAAAACTGGCAATTAACACGGGTATAAATCCTTTGAGCATGTCACCAAAGAGTGTTAATGCAGCAGCTTTTTTACCAGCAATCCTCATTACGTTGGTGGCACCGGGGTTGTTTGAGCCTTCGCTGCGAGGGTCGGCAAAGCCCATGATTTTGCTTAAGGTGATTGCTGAGGAAAATGAGCCCAGTAAGTAAGCAGCGAGAATGAAGCCAGCATTTAAAAAAGTCAGGTTTTCCAAGTGATTAAGGTTTACTTGATTGAAATTGGCTGCACTTTATCAGGTAAAATAGCATTTTAGCAATTAGATAAATGAATAAAGATATTAAGACTTATCAACAGGGTGAAGGTCACCCGCTCACATTAATTCATGGCTGGGGTATGAATTCAGCTGTGTTCGAGCCTCTTGCTCAAAAAATTGCTAATGATTTTAGGATAACCCGTGTCGATTTGCCGGGTCATGGTCGTTCAGGCTGGTCGGGTCAGGCTAGTTTTGATGAACAGGTGGATGCACTAGCGGCAGTAGTTCCTGACTCTACGCTTGTTGGCTGGTCGTTGGGTGGTTTGTATGCGTTGCGACTGGTTAATCGATATCCTGAAAAATTTAATAAACTGATACTGGTTTCCTGTAATCCCTGTTTTGTGCAGAGGCCTGACTGGCAGACAGCTGTGGATGCTTCTGTATTTGCGGAGTTTTCAGCATCATTGATCGAAAACTGGCGGTTAACCATTCGTCGGTTTCTCGGGCTGCAAATGTATGGAGTAGATCAGGCAAGAACCCTGATTCGACAAATTTCTGAATTACTGATTAAAGGAGGTGTGCCAGACCCTGAAGCCATGCAATTTGGACTGGATTTATTACTTCAGCTGGATGCCCGGAATGAGTTACAGGAGATTAAAGTTCCAGTTATGGAAATACTTGGTCAGAGAGACACCCTTGTGCCCGCTGAATTGGCTGATCAATTACCACTGATAAATCCCGAAATTCGTGTAGAATGCCTTGCGCGCTCGGCGCATGCTCCATTTTTATCTAATAGCGATCTTTTTGCAGGCTTGATACGTGAATTTGTTAAACCCTCCTCGACTTGATAAGTCAGCCGTTAAAAAATCTTTCAATCGTTGCGCCGGTCAATATGATGATTCTGCTGTTTTGCAGGAGGAAGTTCTCTCTCGTTTACTGGAGAGGCTCGAATATATCAAGTGTCAGCCCGAATTGATTATTGATTTAGGCTGTGGAACCGGTTCTGCTATTAAGCCTTTGCGTAAGCGATATAAAAAATCCCAGATTGTTGCCCTTGATATGGCAGATGCCATGCTGGCATTGACGAAAAAGAAATTTGGTTTATTCGATAAAAAGTGGCTGGTCAATGCTGATATGGAGCACCTGCCGTTGAAAGATGACTGCGTGGATCTGTTGTTTTCAAGTCTTGCCCTACAATGGAGTAATGATCTTGCTGAAGGGTTTAAAGAATTTAAGCGAGTTGGTCGTCAGGGCGGTTTATTGATGTTTACAACTTTTGGTGTCAATACGCTCTACGAATTACGTGAAAGCTGGGCGCAGGTAGATCCATCGCCACGTGTTCATCAATTTATGGATATGCATGATATCGGTGACATGATGTTAGCAGCTGGCTTATCACAACCGGTGATGGATATGGAGGAAATCACTATGGAGTACCGTAGTTTTAAAGATTTACTGTCTGACCTGAAATCCATAGGAGCAACAAATGCTGAAAAAGGACGGCACCGGGGATTGATGACGGCTGCAAAATTAAAACGTCTGCAACAGGCGTATGAAGAAATTGCATTTAAAGATAATCGCTATTCAGCAACTTACGAGATTGTTTACGGACACGCCTGGTTTTAACCTGTACCCCTGTTAGAAAGACCTGTCTTAAAAACCTTCAATACTCGAAATACTTCAACAATTTAACTCATCTTCTGAGCTTGAAAGAGTTTCCCCTGCATTTGTATTAATAATCATTTTCACATAATTTTCATATTTGTATTGTTAAGCTGTAAAAAACAATAAAAAGTAGTCTAAACATGAATTTATACGGAAATTTTACATGTTTAAATGCTTAAAAAGTAGAATTTTTAGTAAAATTTAAAATATTAAGACTTGATCTAAGTCAATTGCACGATTAAACTCACGGCCTTTTCAGGGGGCTTTATTGGTTTTTGTTGTAAGGATATATCAGTTAAATCCATTTGATGGTGACTTGTTATGATTCTTGAAAAGGCAGATCCGAATGAACACCAATATGATTTTCTGATCAGGCCTAACAGGTCAATGACTGCAAAGGGTATGACGCTTTTTGTCATTTTTGTTGGTTTGGCTGTTTTCCTGATTGCAATAAGATTTGTACTACTAGGTGCCTGGGTAATATTACCTTTTGCAATACTGGAAGTAGCCTTGTTAGCAGCAGGTTTCTGGCTATATGAACGGGCTAGTCGATACAGAGAGACTGTGCAGCTTTCCAGAAAAAATATATTAATTACACAGGAAAGTGTGAAAGGCCGAGAAAGCTGGCAATTTAATCCACATTGGGTGCAGGTTGTTCTTAGTCTTGATCCAGATGACTGGTATCCCAGTCAGCTATTTATAAGATCACATGGCGAGCAGGTAGAAATTGGTACCTGTTTGACGAATCAGGAAAGAGAAGAGCTTGCAAAGGCTTTGAAGCAAGCTATGCCGGATATTTTGAAAGCGGCGTAGCTCTTAAAAAGAAAACGAAAAATAATTATATAAATGATAACCGGGGGAATTTCTAAATGCCGCAGCTAAGACAAATCTTCAATCGAAGATTGTTGTTGATAGCCTCAACATTATTTTCATTACCAGCTTTTGCAGTGAGGGAATATAACCTTCCTGAACCAGCATCTACCATTACACGTGAAATTTACGATTTACATATGCTGACTGCCTGGGTAGCCACTGTAATCATGATTATAGTGACCGGTATTATTGTGTATGCACTGATTAATTTCCGTAAATCTAAAGGCTACAAGCCTGATATGGAATTCAATCATACCTGGTTTGGGCGTTGGTCCTGGGCACTGGTCCCGGCTATTGTTCTTGGAATTGATTTTAGTATTGCAGGTTCGGCCACTAAAACTTTAAGAAATATTGAAAGTCATGACCCGGCTGAGGTAACCGTTAAGGTGACAGGCTCGCAGTGGAAGTGGACTTATGAGTATATGGATGATGATATTAAAATTGTCAGTAACCTGAATAAAGATATTCCTTCGGATGATGTTCTGTATCTCAGAGATGTTGATAACCGCCTTGTACTGCCAACTAACAAACGCGTACGTTTTTTGCATACTGCTACGGATGTTTTACATGCATGGTGGGTTCCTGCAATTTCGTATAAGAAAGATTCCATACCGGGTTATATCAATGAAACCTGGACAGTTATCGATAAAGAAGGTGTATACCGCGGACAGTGTGCAGAGAACTGCGGTACTGGCCATGCTTATATGCCTATTGTGGTTGAAGCGGTTAGCCCAGAAAAATACGATGAGTGGATGAATGGTCAGAAAGTAGCCATGGCTGCTGCTACGGCAGAAGCATCTGCCGATAAAACCTGGGAACTGGCAGAGCTGATGGAGCGTGGAGAAAAACTCTACAACACAAACTGTGCTGCATGCCATATGCCTACAGGTGCTGGTATTCCCGGGGTGTTTCCTGCTCTGAAAGGAAGCCCGGTGGCTATGGGTGAAATGTCTAAACACATAAATACAGTAGTTAAAGGTGTAGCCGGAACTGCCATGGCAGCCTGGGGCAACCAACTGAATGATCTTGAGCTGGCAGCGATTGTTACCTATGAAAGAAATGCGTGGGGCAATAATACTGGCGATTCCGCACAACCTGCTGACATAAAAGCAGCTCGATAAAAATTAAAATCTGGAGAGTGTAATAATGAGTGAAGCTACTGCACATGATGATCATCACGATCATAAACCAACAGGCATAGGCCGCTGGTTATTTAGCACCAATCATAAAGATATCGGTACCATGTACCTGATTTTTGCGTTGGTGATGTTATTTCTTGGTGGTGCCAGTGCGATGGTTCTTCGAATGGAACTGTTTATGCCGGGTATTCAGATTGTTGATCCTGATACCTACAATAACCTGTTGACTAATCATGCATTGATTATGGTTTTTGGAATGGTTATGCCAGCAGGCGCAGGCATGGCTAACTGGATGATTCCGATGATGATTGGTGCACCAGATATGGCTTTGCCGAGATTGAATAACCTGAGTTTCTGGTTATTGCCGATGGCTGCAACTATGTTAATTCTGTCCATGGTGGTTTCCTACTTTCCTGGAACAGGTACGATGGTTAATACCGGTTGGACACTCTATCCTCCGCTGTCGGTTCAGTCAGGCATGGGTATGGATTTTCTGATTTTTACCGTTCATATTCTGGGTATCTCATCTATTCTTGCTGCGATTAATATTGTTACTACAATTGTTAATATGCGTGCACCTGGAATGACCTGGTTCAAACTCCCATTGTTTGTCTGGTCATGGTTGTTCACTGGTTTATTATTAATCATGATCATGCCTGTTCTGGCGGGTGGCGTAACCATGCTGCTGTTTGATCGTCATTTTGGTACTTCTTTCTTTGATGCTGCTGGTGGCGGTGATCCTGTATTGTTCCAGCATCTGTTCTGGTTCTTTGGTCACCCAGAAGTTTACGTGCTGTTATTACCCTCTATTGGTGTACTTGGTTTAATTATTCCTACGTTTTCTCGTAAGCCTCTGTTCGCTTATAAACCATTAGTCTGGTTCATGGCGGCTTTGACTGCTCTGGGTATGGTTGTATGGGCTCATCATCAATACACGGTTGGCATGTCACTCGATGCGACGACTTATTTCATGATAGGAACCATATTGATATCGATTCCGGTAGGCATGATGTTGATGAGTTTTATATTTACTATGTGGCGTGGAGCGATGACGTTTGAAACGCCAATGCTATTTGGTATCGCTATTATATTGATGTTCTCATTTGCAGGTGTAACCGGCGTTATGCTCGCAGTAGTGCCGGCTGATTTGCAATATCATGACTCCTATTTTGTGGTTGCTCACTTCCATTACGCATTAATACCTGGCTCTGTATTTGGGTTGTATGCTGCGGTTTTTTACTGGCTGCCGAAATGGACAGGTAACATGTACAACGAAACTCAAGGAAAGATTTTCTTCTGGTGGACTACGTTGTCGTTTAACCTGACCTTCTTCCCGCAGCACTTTTCAGGTCTTGCCGGAATGCCTCGTCGAATAGTGGATTACAGTCCTCAGTTTGCAGATTTTAATTACCTGTCCAGTGTGGGTGGAATGCTGTTTGGACTTTCTCACTTACTGTTTTTATATATCATTATTAAAACGGTTAAAGGTGGCGAGAAAGCACCGGCTAATCCATGGGAAGGTTCTCAAATTGGTACGACTGGACTGGAGTGGACATTACCATCTCCACCTCCGTTCCACAGTTTTAACACACCACCTGCTATTAAATAGTGGTTTTGGAAGGGCGGTTTACACAACTGCTCTTCCTTAAAACAGGTATAAATTATGATGAATGAAAATATAAACGAAGCTGATAAAAGGCTTAAAAGAAATAACTTTATTGTGGCTGGAATCCTTAGTGCTATTGCATTAACAGGTATTCTGGTACCACTGTTTTATTATACGGGTCTAGTTGTTCCTAAATGAGTTCAGAGCAAGCACAATCCAAAGGTAAAAAGACTTCCTTAATGCTGGGTGGTTTAGGCATAGGCATGTTTGCTTTTGGTTTTGCTTTAGTGCCTCTGTATAACCTGGTTTGTTCAGTTGCTGGCATCAATGGTATTGCCACTGGCGCAAACAAAGCGGAACTGGTACTGACTGAAACTGATGTGAATCGACTGGTCACTGTTGAATTTGATTCAACTTTGAATGCTGGCCTGCCGTGGAAGATTGAAAAGCCTAAAAGTAAATTGAAGGTGCATCCCGGCGAAATGCATAATATAAGTTATCGGGCTACAAATTTATCTGATAAAACTATTAAGGTTCAGGCTATTCCGGGTATTACTCCCTGGCAGGCAACTGAGTTTTTTAATAAAACGGAATGTTTCTGTTTTGAAACGCAAACTCTCGAGCCCGGGGAAAGCAGGGATATGAATCTACAGTTTGTAGTGGATAGAGCATTGCCTGATAAATACAGCACGATCACTTTATCTTATACATTCATGAATACTGATCGTTCAAAAATTTAATTTAAAAAATAATTATAAATAGCGAATACAAAAGAGGATAAATTATGACAACTAATGATACTTATTTCATTCCTGAGCCAAGTCGCTGGCCGATTATTTCCGCTAGTGGAGTATTCGTACTGTTATTTGGTTTTATATTGATGATCAATGACGTTAGTGCTGGCTCAATGATTTTGATAGCAGGCTTATTAATGATCGCCTATATATTTTTTGGCTGGTTCGGTACTGTTATTGATGAAAATTTGCAGGGAAGTTATGGTTCCAAAGTCAGTACTTCATTCCGGCAGGGTATGTTCTGGTTTATTACTTCTGAAGTTTTTTTCTTCCTGACATTTTTTGCCTGTCTTTATTATTTTCGAGGAATTGCTATTCCTTCTTTAAGCGGAGAAGGGCATCAGCCCATGTCCAATTTACTCTGGGATGGTTTTCAAGATGTGTGGCCACTGGTTAACTTACCTGGTGAAGCTAATCTTGCTAGTGGAACGACATATACACCTGCCAAAGAAACAATGGGAGCCGGGGGCATTCCTCTATGGAATACCATTATCCTGCTGTCTTCAGGCGCAACGCTGACCTGGGCTCACTGGGGATTGAAAAAAGAAAGTAAAAACCAGCTGGTGCTTGGTCTGATGATGACTGTAACACTGGGTTTGATCTTCTTTGGTTTTCAGGCTTATGAGTATTATCACGCTTATACCGCGATGGATCTTAAATTATCTTCGGGTATTTATGGATCGACATTTTATATGCTGACAGGTTTTCATGGTCTCCATGTCACCATCGGAACCATCATGTTAATTGTAATTACAATCCGTTCGATGAAGAATCATTTTACCGAAGAAAATCACTTTGCTTTTGAAGCGGTTGCCTGGTACTGGCACTTTGTTGACGTGGTCTGGATAGGTTTGTATTTCTTTGTTTACTGGTTGTAAGTTATTGTAAACAGGAAGTCGCTTTGTATTGAAAAAGCGCTTGGATTCTCAAGCGCTTTTTTTTGTCTTTAGTCTTTTAGTTATTTTTACCACGAAGGACACGAAGATCACGAAGGATTAGGAAGTGGAAAGTGAAAGCTTAATTTTGAAGTTTTATTTGTTTTAATACTTAACTAACTGTATTTAAGTATAACTATAAAACCTAAGTGCTCTTTGTGTCCTTCGTGGTGAGTTAATGCTGCTTTGCCGTTCGACTGATTTAGATTCCATGCGGTTGCAGGTTACCGGTAAAGTAACCGATCAGTAGCAAGCAGATCAGGCAGATAGATAACCCGACTCGAATAGTCAGTGAGGTAACAATTCGATTTGAATTTTCTTTCTCTTTAGCGAGGAAAAAAGCACCGCTAATTAAACTGATAATGATTAAAATGAGATTGATAATAATGAGTGTCTTGAACATGACTGGAACTGTTAATAATTAAGATGGCTGATATTTTATCATGAAAAGCTTTAAACGATTAAGGGCTGATTTGTAGTGTTTTTAGGGTTTCGATATATTTTTAATCCTTTGATGCTGTTTTTATTCCTGCTCTTTTTTGGGGTTTTTAGTGCATTGTCTCTGTGGCAGGTTTATCGGGTATATGACAAGCAGGCAACGGTAGAACAAATTGAATTTGCAAATAAAGAAATACCACTCAGCATTAAACAGTTATCAAATGAATATATTTTAGATCATTTGTTTTACCGAGCTTCAGCTACTGGACAATTTATCACTGAAAAGTGTTTTTTTGTAGAAAATGTAGTGATGGATGGGGAGCCGGGAATGTATGTTTACTGCCCATTTAACCTGGATGAAGATGAGCGTTGGTTACTGGTTAATATGGGCTGGATTAAACGCAGTAAAAACAGGCTGGAATTACCTGATTACAAGGTTACAGGTGACCCGGTAAAGATAGAGGGTTTTATTAAACATCCCCGCTCTAAACCTGTTGTTACTGCCGGGGATGATAAACCCAATACCGAACTGGAAAATCTATGGGTGTATTTTGACTTTGAAAGTCTTAAGCAACAAAGTGGTCTGGATTTTTATCCCGTTGAGTTACAGCTGACATCGAATGTTAATCCAGCACTAGAAAGACAATGGCCTGAGTTTAAAGCCAAAATAGGTATGCACATTGGTTATGCCATTCACTGGGCTGCTTTTGCACTGGTGACACTAGGATTATTTATAAAATTTAACTTTAAGAAAGATTAGTAATGAATGAAAAAGTAAAAAAAAATAGTTATAAACCACTCTGGATTTTGCTGGCGCTGAGTGCTTTTCCTTATCTTGCAGGTACTCTTTATTATCAATTTAAAGATGATTTGCCTCAAACAAAAATGTCAAATTATGGCACTCTGGTAGAGCCTGCCAGAGAAATTCGTGACGTACAATTGCGTTTATCTGATGGTAGTGAAAAGCCTTTTACTGACTATCAGAAGAAATGGTTAATGATCTATGTGCTGGATGATGAGTGTAGTGAAGGTTGTTTAAAGAATATCTATTATATGCGCCAGATAAGAAAAGCCATGGCACAGGAGCGTTTTAGAATTAATCGTTTAATGATTCTGGATAATCAAAATATTGATAAAGAACAACTCGAAAAGATAAAAGATAGTTATCCGGGGATGGATATAGCTACAGTAAGTACGGAAACCAAACAGCATTTCTACTCTACAATTCAACAAGGTTCAGGTAGTATCTTCAAAAAAATCATGTTAATTGATCCTTTTGGTAATTACATGATGGAATATACGCAGGAACCTGATCCGGAAAAAGTTCTTAAGGATGTAAAAAGATTACTCTCTATCTCCAGAATTGGCTAAAGCTAAAATATAAATTATGAATAAAATTAAAGCAAAAACTGATTTTCTTCCGCACATTGGTGAATACTATCAACTGTGTAAACCCAAGGTCGTTTACCTGATTTTATTCACAGCCCTGGCTGGCATGTTGTTATCCACTCCAGGCATGGTGAGCATTGATATCCTGTTCTTTGGTTTGATTGGTATTGGGCTGGGAGCAGCTTCTGGAGCCGCTATCAATCACTGGGTTGATCGTCGCATCGATATCATTATGGCACGTACCAAAAACAGGCCTCTGCCTCAGGGCAATATCAGTTCGAAATCAGCATTGATATTTGCCATTAGCCTGGGCGTATTATCGATGGTGATACTGTTTGCTTTTGTTAATACTATGACTGCCATATTAACCTTTATATCGCTGGTGGGTTATGCAGTTGTGTATACCATGTTTCTAAAACATAGTACTCCCCATAATATTGTTCTGGGTGGTGCTGCGGGTGCTGCTCCACCTGTTTTAGGTTGGGTTGCTGTTACTAATGAACTGACCGTAGATGCATTACTGTTATTTCTTATTATCTTCATCTGGACGCCGCCTCACTTTTGGGCACTGGCTATTAAACGTCGGGATGAATATAAAAAGGCAGGAGTACCTATGTTACCGGTTACTCATGGCATTGCATTTACCAAGCTGCATATCGTGTTGTATACATTGATGTTACTGGGAATCTCGATGCTTCCGTTTGTAACGCAAATGAGTGGGTATTTATATCTTGCCGGTTCGTTAGGACTGGGGCTTGGGTTTTTATATTATGCAGTCAAACTATATCAGTGTAAGGCCGATGAATATGCCATGAAAACTTTTGGTTACTCGATCTTTTACCTGAGTGCTTTATTTGCTTTATTGATTTCAGATCATTATTTGCGTGAAGTTATTCGTGCTTATATTTAACTGGAAATATGTACCTGGTATGTTCGAAGTTTCTCGTAGGGTGCGCCGTGCGCACCAATCTCTATAACATTAACGGAAATGGTGCGCATGGCGCACCCTACAAATGGTAATTAAGTTTTACCCTTAATCATCGTGAGCTTCCTGTTTTAACCTATTCAGGCATGTTTGGTGGATCCAGGTCGTCTCTGGTACTTGCTTTATTTTGTGCCATTTCGGCTATCCATTGCTCTAGCAATTTTACATGCTCTGATTCTTCATCACTAAACTCTGCTGCCAGTTTTCTAATCTCTGGCGAGGGTGATTTTTTGGCTATATTGGCATAAAATTCATGTCCGCGTATTTCATTGTGCAAGGCCAGTTCCAGTACTCTTTCTGGCGTTATCTGGTATTCAATGAAATCGAAAGCTGTGGTTTCGGGTCCTTCAGGACTTTGCCATTCAAAATCCCAGCTTGCTACATTGGGTAATACCATGCCTTCGGCGTGCTCAATGATTTCTGAGGCATGTTTACCGCTGTATTCGGATAACTTTCTGAATAGTTTTTCAACTTCTGGATCATTATGTACCTTCATGTTGTCAGCCAATTCTGAGTAACGATCAGATGATTCAATTTCCAGTAAATAGGCTAGCGCAAGAAATGTTTCCAGATCTTCGATGGATTCAGGTTTTATCATACGATGAACTCCTCTTCGAATTGTTTGATTGATGCTTCAGCAACATCGGGTTGGCTCCAAACAGGGTAGTTGCTTTGAAAAATCAGGCCACTGCTCATGCCGTCATCTGTGTACAAATGTGTTGCAGCTTTTACCGGGTCATCAGTGGGTTCATGAGGGAAGGGCTCAACCTGATGTTTCCATAATTTTTGCTCAGGACGAAAAGTCGGGCATGGGCTAAGAACCTGGATAAAGGAAAATCCTGGGTGTTGAATGGCCGCAATGATGAGTTTGGTCATGCCATTTGGATCACCCGAAAAACCACGGGCTATAAAACTAGCGCCAGATGCCAGGGCAATGGCTGCTGGTTGAAAAGGCCTTACTCCTGTGCCATGTGGAGTGAGTTTGCTCGATGCCCAGTCGGGTTGAGTTGTCGGTGAAGCCTGTCCCTTGGTCATGCCATACACTTCGTTGTCCATCACGATGTAAGTGATATCAAGATTTCGTCGGCAGGCATGTAGAAAGTGATTGCCACCAATAGAAAATCCATCGCCGTCTCCACCTGAAGCAATAACGGTAAGCTCGGGCCTGGCGAGCTTGAGCCCTGAAGCAATGGGTAGAGCACGTCCATGAATGCCATGAAATCCGTAACTACTCAAATAGGCTGGTAACCGGGAAGAACAGCCGATACCGGATATTACGGCGAGGTCCTGTTGAGCAAGATCCAGAAAAGCAAAGGCTTTGGTTAAAGCCGATAGAACTGCAAAATCGCCGCAGCCGGGGCACCATATTGGTTTTACTTCAGACTTGTAGGTTTTCGCTTTAGCCAGATTAGTCATGATGCTTGCCCTCTTAACTGCTGTACTGCATTTGTAATATCCCCCGGAGTGATCGCAAGCGGACCGGGCTCGGCGTAAACAGACACATCTTTAGGTAAAGTGTAATGTGCTCTCAGGTAGTGATAGAACTGTTCTGAATGACTTTGTTCTACAATTAATGCCTGATCAATGTTTATTAATTCCGCTTCCAGAGCATCAGTTTGTGCAGGTGCTAGTAATCGTATTGAAATGACTTTTACAGATAACCCTGTTAGCTCCAGCCTTTGAGCGGCCTCTAGAACAGCTGCCGTACTGGACCCCCAGGTAATTATCGCGAGTTGCCCTTCACCCTTAATATCGGCCCAGTTGTCGCCAAACTCAAATTGAGTTAATTTGCGCTGACGTTTATCCAGTTGATCATGATGGTCGGTGGCAATACTGGAAGGTTGCCCCGATGTTTTGTGCTCGAGACCATCGGCTGTGTAACTGCAACCTGCAGTGCCTGGAACGGCAATAGGTGATATTCCGCTTTCGGTAATTACATAACGTTCATAGACTTTATCATTGCCTGATTTTGCTACCTCACGACTGGTCGGTAAACCCGGTGATTCTGGAACCGGAGTGATGCACCGTGACTGTCCCAGAAATTGATCGGTTAAAACGATGGCAGGTGTTTGAAGTGCTTCAGTCAGTTGAACGGCCCACCTTGTAGTTGCGATACAGTCTGTTATGTTTTGAGGGGCTAGTACCAGATGTGGTGCATCACCATGCAATCCATAAAGGGCAATGTTTAAATCGCTTTGCTCTGATTTTGTTGGAATTCCGGTAGAAGGCCCACCGCGAGTTACATTCACCACCACCAGAGGAATTTCACTGGCAACAGCAAGCCCGATGCCTTCGGACATGAGACTTAAACCGGGGCCGGATGTTGCAGTCATCGAAGTGACTCCACCGAAAGAAGCACCAACAACCATATTGATGGAAGCTAGTTCATCTTCTGCCTGCATTAATGAACCACCGATTTTTTCTAAACGGGGCGATAACCATTCAAGTACTTCGGTTGCGGGAGTGATAGGGTAAGCAGCCACAAAACGTACGCCGCCCTGTAATGCGCCTAGAGCAGCTGCTTCATTGCCACTTATGTCCCAGCGGGTTCCAGGGTTGGATGCAATCAGTTTAGGACAGGACAGCTTAGCCTGTAGTTGGTATTTGTACCCGGCATGGAAGCAATCTAGTGAAGACTTCACTGCTTCTTCGCCTTTTTTTGAAAAGGTTGAGGTGATGATGTCGACAGCGGTGTCGGCGGGCATATCCATTAAAGCGGTAAGTAGGCCAACACCTATCATGTTAACTCGACCACCACTAATTTCTTTGGCCATGGCTTTTAATGGAACGTCTATGATTGTCGCACCAGTTTGAGTGATAACTTCGGGCACATCACCGTTTGCAGGATCTGAAATAACCAGGCTGTTACTATCCAGCGGTATTTCAAGTGCAAAGCGCTCGGCATTGAGCCAGTCAAATGCAATCAATAGATCAAAACGATCATCGGGGCAGGATACCGGGTGAGCAGAAAACCTTAACATAGCGGCAGATTCACCACCTCGAATCTGAGGCCCGACAGAGCGTCGCATAATGCCGTAGAGACTGTTTTTCGCAGCCTGTTGAAGCAGCATATTACCAACAGTAATTGCTCCGCTTCCACCGGATCCAGTAAAGGCTATAGAATGGGTACAGGTATGCGTCGACATGGTTATCAATCCTTAGCAATTTTTATTGTTAATTTAACACTAGCAGTTTTACCAGTGAAGGGATTGATACAGGTCAAACTCAGCGCCTGTACAGGCTTTTAATGGTCTATTTAGTGAAGGTGGATCGAATGATAATAACCAGAAAGATAACGCCACTGATAATGGCTACAAGTCCACCCAGTCCCATCAATCCCATACCTGCGACCTGGGCAAGGGAATCGAGTCCCTGAGCTGCACCGGCTGTTTTGCGTTGCACACCGTAACCGCCAGACCATACTAATGTGCAGGACTAAATCAACATGCACAACAAGCGGTATGGAAAAAATCTATCCATGGGATGAAATTTGAAACTGCCGGTGTTCTTGATAGCCCTAGCAGCAAAGAGAAAATGCCAGAAGTCAGTAGTGATAATATTCCGAGGAAAAACCAGCCTCATGATATTTTAATTTGTGCTGAGGTGAACTGCTCTAATTGGAATAAACTTAAAAGGAAATTTCTTAGTGGCTGAAGAACCCCGGTAGTTTAGAAGAAAACTACCGGGTTTTGGAAATGTATTATGCTTGAATCAAAAGCAGTTTAGGCGACAAATTGAGTTTTGATTTTATTAAAAGCATTTTTTTCAATTTGACGAATGCGTTCGGCAGAAACACCAAATTCATCGGCCAGTTCATGCAGTGTAGATTTGTTGTCGGTCAACCAGCGTCTGCTGACAATTTGTCTGCTCCGGTCATCCAGATCATTCAGTGCATGCATCAGGGTTTCCTGAGTTTGCTGCTGGCTATCTTTGTGTTCAAGTAACAGCTCAGGAGAAGGGCTATCGTTCGCCAGTGTAAATGCTGGTGCCTGGTAAGCACTATCATCGTCATCGTCGGCACTCATGTCAAAAGGCATGTCGTGATTATTTAAACGATTTTCCATTTCCAGCACATTTTCAGGAGTAACCCCGAGAGTTTCTGCTACATCCAGAACTTCTTCGTGTTTAAACCATCCAAGACGTTTTTTCTGGCTACGCAGTTTAAAGAAAAGTTTACGTTGAGCCTTTGTTGTTGCAATTTTAACAATACGCCAGTTTTTCAGAATGTATTCATGCATCTCTGCTTTTATCCAGTGCACAGCAAAAGATACCAGGCGAACACCCACATCCGGGTCGAAACGTTTTACCGCTTTCATCAGGCCAATATTGCCTTCCTGAATAAGATCAGCAATAGCAAGACCGTATCCAGAGTAATTATTTGCAACTTTAATAACAAATCTTAAATGAGGAAGTACCAACTGTTGAGCTGCATTTATATCACCGGTTTCCTGTAATTCACGGGCATAAGCCTGTTCTTGCTCAAAGCTAAGAATTGGAATTGCATGAGCTGCGCTGATATAGGCTTCAAGACTGGACGGTGTGCCAGAAATAGCTGGCAGACTGTTCATTGAAGCGACAAGTTGTTTACCCATAAATACCTCGTAAAAAAGTGTTGGCACTCAACCAACTGGAGTGCTAAACATTAGAGCATACTTGTAGGGTAAAGTTCAATAGACGGCTTGTCGGACGACAAATAGAATGAGATTAAGCGACAAAAAACGAGATTAGGAGTGTGCAGACACAAAATATGTGAATATTCACTATATTAACCGTGTATTGGACAGTGTTTTTATTGAATTGTCTTACATTTTGGTTTCATATTTCTTTTTTCTGGTTTCTCCATACCGGACAGTGGGTAGTGGGGGCTTCAGATTAGAGTTAAATTAGCAAATTTTTTAAAATTCTCGCTTAGTCTCAATCTGGACATATTGGTCATAGCTATAAGTGTCCGCAACAGGCTCATCAAGACCCATTAGAGGCTTTCAGGTAAATAACCTTTAATATCAAGTTTGTGGTGAAAGCCGCCCTTGCTGCAATGATTAATGTTTTATCTTTAATTGTTGCAGGGTTTTCTGCTGGTACTGTATTTATACTGCTAACCGCAAGGCCTGCAGTAAACACTATTACTATAAGCGTTATACATAAAACACTGGGAGAAACGTCGCTTTATATTTATCTTTTAGCTATTATCCTTGCCAGCGTATTATTAGTTTTTTGGTAATTCTGATGAGGACGCAGCGATTTTTTTAGCCCAGTAAGTTCTGTAAATTTATTCTATCTATTGGCTAAATATTTAATTAATAACGACACTAAAATAACCAACAAAAATGGTAGTTGTTCTGGTTGTGGTACTTCGAGCTAAATATGAATATTAAATCTGAGATTAAAAACTACCTTTTTGTTGTATCTGGTTCTGCCATACTGGCTCTTGGAGTCGTATTCTTTTTTATATCTAACAATATAACCACAGGAGGAGGGCCAGGTTTAGCTGTTTTATTGCATCATCTTACTGGTATTAATGTGGGTATTTTAATGGTGGCTGTAAATGCTCCACTATTAATTATCGGCATTAAATATTTGGGGAAAATGTTTGCAGTACGATCTATTGTTGCAATTGTTTTATCTTCAGCCTTTATCGATTTTTTACTTATAACGCTTAAGGTTGGTGGCTTAACAGATGACATATTACTGGCATCAGTTTTTGGAGGGGCAATTATTGGTTTAGGCGTTGGCCTAATAATGCGTGGTAACGCAAGTGCGGGAGGTACAAGCATTGTTGCAAAAGTTGTTGCAGCAAACTCTCACTGGAAACCAGCTCAGGTAATTCTATTTATAGATTTTTTAATCATTCTAAGCTCAATTTATGTATTTGCCGATATAGAAAAAGCGATGTGGAGTATGATTAGTATCTATTTTACAGCCAAGGCTATTAATACTTTATTAAGTGGCAGTCCATCAAAGAAAGTTGTGCACTTAGTATCGGATAAAGCCGAAGTTTTAAGTGAAAAAATAATTGAAAAAATAATTGAAAAACTAGGTGACAGTGGCTCAATTATTAAAGGAACTGGGTTACATCCAAAAGAAGAAAAATCGATTATTTTTATTATTGTTGAATTGAACAAGTTACGAACACTTAGAGATATTATTAAAGAGCATGATCAAGAAGCATTTATGGTAGTAATGGATGCTTCGGAGCTTTTAGGTCGTGACTAAAATCGACTTAAATGCAAACCAGCCATCAATAAGTTGAGATTAAGCTAGCAAGATAAAAATTTAACTGCTCAGTGTGATCTTCTCTGTTAATTATCTGTGTGTAACATAGGTAATTTGTGCACCATTATTTTTTATAACTTTGTATGGTTTTAAACTTCTAAGCTGACCATATTGCTCAAAAGAACAGTATTGATTACCGCCAGCAAAAATTAAACTATCCGTTGTATTTTCATAACTTTGGGGCATTGGAGTCGCTGTTCCTGTCTTCCTTTATACCCAGCTTCAAAATGAATCATCACAAAAGTATATGTATTTCTACTTTCTATTGAAGAGCTAGAACCACCGTCTTTTCCTTCGCCACATGATGAAAGAATGAATACTAAAAAGATCGGGATAAATATTTTGATCTTCACCTTTGTATTTCGTTACTCAATGTTGTTAAATGTATGCTCACTAGAAGCTAATAATATGATATACGTCAACACTAAAGTATTAAAAAAGCATTAATCTGACTTGTGGTGCATTTAGAAAAAATGTCTCATCTTTAGTGAAGATTTACATAAACCTCTCTGTCAAATGGCTGTTTTTTTGTTTGGGGATTTACCAAAAGCAATATTTAGCGTGAATATTACGAATTGGGCTCTACGTTGTTCCTCAATCTACCACGGGTTAATCTATTTTGTGATTACAGTGGAGCAAAAGAATCTAAATTGAAGGAGTATTATTCTGTTAACTTGAGTGTAGAGGGCATCATGATAATGTTTAAAAAATTTTTAGTTCTTATAGTCGTTCTGCTATGGAGTATCTCAGCCTATTCTCAAGAGTCGAGAAACCTGACTCTGGTATTTACGACAGCGGATAATCAGTTACACCCCAGGTCTATTGCCATGAATAATGTTTTAACGGAAGCGTTAAAGCAGATGGGCATCAAATTGAAAATTATTTCTATGCCATCAAAAAGGTCATTACTGAATGCCAATAAAGGCATAGAAGATGGTAATTTCCTCAGAACTAAAGGTATTACAGCTAAGTTCCCAAATTTAATTAGAATTCCTGAAGCTATTTCTGTTAATTATATTGTTGCCTTTTCAAAAGATAATTCGATCAAAGTTAATGGTTGGAAAAGCCTCAATGATTATCATGTAGCCTGTGTTAATGGCTGGAGGAATTGTGAACGTGAGTTGCCTGATCCTAAACAAAAGACAGTGGTAAAGAATGATAAATTACTATTTACCCTGCTTGCAAAAGATCGAGCTGATGTTGGTGTTTTCGGGCGTGATACCGGACTTGCAACTTTAAAAGAATTGGGTGTTGATGATATTATGCCTCTCTCTCCACCAATTGTTATTAGTGACCTGTTTTTATATATTCATATTCAACATGAGCCGTTGATTCCCGAAATTACTCAGGTTCTTCGAAAAATGAAATCTGATGGTTCTTATCAACGAATACTGGAAAATGCTGGACTAAAGTAAGGCGGAAATCCAAAGTGGGTGCAATCCAGAACTTGCAACGCAGTATTGCAAGAAAATTCATTATTTATGTACTGTTATTTAGTGCAGCCATTACCGTGGTTCTTACGGTATTAGAAATAGTCTCGGATTATAATCAGGGCATTGATGTTATAAATGAGAGTATGCTTACTGTTGAAGCAAGCCATCTTAATAGCATTATCAATAGTTTATGGGTATCCGATCAGGAGCTGTTAAAAATCCAGCTGGATGGTCTTTATAAGCTACATGATATGCAACATGTACAGATTAAAAGTGATGGTTCCATCATTGCCGTTGTCGGTACGGTTAAATACGAAAATGTCATCGTAAAAACCTTTCCTCTTACCTTTAGTTATGGTGATGAGCAAATCATTTCATTAGGTGAAATGCAGGTAACCTTTTCATTAACAGGCCTGTATAAGCGATTACTTGATAAAACGCTGATGATTCTTTTCACACATGCCATAAAAACCTTTCTGGTCTCTGCATTTATCTTTTATATGTTTTTCTGGTTGGTTGGAAAGCATCTGGCGACTATGGCTCGTTATGCTGCTTCACTTAAATTAGATAATTTACAAGGACCGCTAGTATTACCCAGAGAGCAGAAGGGAAGTGAGTCCTCAGATGAGCTTGATATTGTGGTCAATGCCATGAATAAAATGAGGGAGAACCTTATTAGTGATATTGCTGAAAAAGCAAAAGCCGAGGAGGTGTTACTTGATAGCAAAGAGCGTTTAAATCTCGCCATGAAGGGTGCAGACCTGGGTTTTTGGGATTGGGATATCAAAACAGGTCATGTTGTTTTTAGTGATCGTTGGCTTGAAATGATTGGTTACAAAGCTGGAGAATTAGAACCAAGCCTATTAACCTGGCAAAAACTTATTCATCCTGATGACAGGGACAAAATATTTGCCTCATTAAATCATCATTTAGAAGATGCTCATCAGGATTACAATGTTAATTTCAGATTAAAAACTAAATCAGGTAACTGGAAATGGATACAAGCTCGTGGAATGGTGGTTGAACGAGATGAATCAAATAAACCGGTTCGAATGGCTGGTACTCATTTTGATATAAATAATCAAAAGTTAGCTGAAGAGTCTCAAAGCAATCTTAAAAAACGCCTCGTTCAAGCACAAAAAATGGAAGCTATCGGTACTTTGGCTGGAGGAATAGCACATGATTTTAATAACTTGCTAGGTTTAATTATCGGTTATACGGAAATGTCTGAAAAAACGGCTCCTTCAGGAGGTAAGTTTCAGAAAAATATAAATAAAGTCTTAACTGCAGCAGATCGGGCAAAAGAATTGGTAAAACAGATTCTGGCGTTTAGTCGCCAATCTGAAGTTGAACGAATACCTATGCAAATTGAACCATCGATTAAAGAAGGGTTGAAAATGCTCAGATCCTCAATTCCATCGACTATCAGTATCATTAAAGATATTAAGCCATTGCAGGCAGTTATCATGGCTGACCCAACTCAGGTTCATCAAATCTTAATAAATCTTTGTACCAATGCTTATCATGCGATGGAAACTGAAGGGGGAACACTTTCTGTTTCAATAAAGCAGATTTCCATTGAATCAGTTGAACAAGCTGAAAATTTAAAAGTCTACCCCGGTGAATTTATTGAGCTTATAGTGGCAGATACAGGGTGTGGCATTACTAAAGAGAATGTTGAAAAAATATTTGACCCTTACTTCACCACAAAATCTGTTAATAAAGGCACTGGTATGGGCCTGTCAATAATATTTGGAATTATGTCCAGTTATGGGGGGGCTATTACAGTAGAGAGTGAACAGGGTAAAGGTTCAATTTTTCATCTTTATTTTCCCATAGTTGAGGAGAAGACTGTACAACCTGAAATCAGAGAAATAAAGAACTTACATTCGGGCAATGAACGAATATTATTGATTGATGATGAAGAAATGTTAGCTGAATTAGGTATGGAAATGTTAGAAGATCTCGGCTACAAAGTTACTATTCAGCTCGATAGTGTTAAAGCTTTAAAAGTTTTTAATGAGAACCCCGACAACTTTGACCTGGTTATAACAGACCAGACAATGCCTGAGTTGACCGGTTCTGAACTGGCTAAAAAAATACTGCAGATAAGGCCTGATATTCCAGTTATTCTTTGTACCGGGTATAGCAATCTTATCGATGAAGAAACTGCAAAAGAGCTGGGTATTCAAGCATTTTTACAAAAACCACTCACTCAGGAAGTTTTAGCTGACACCGTTAAAGGATTGTTAAAAAGTTAGATCTAGAGAAAATAGATTCAGATCTTTGGTTTATCCAGCAAGTGTTTGATGGTTTATAGTAACGCCTGCTTTCGCCTCAGATCCGACGATGCCTATACTCTGTCAGGAATGGGCTTCTATGATCTATTTAAGAGTTTAGAGACTGCATTCGACTGAACGCTTCTTTGACAAAGTAGGATTATAATCTACGGATTATGAAACCTTTATTGATAAAAATTATCCAGTTGACCCAGGGTCATTTTATAATAAACATCTTTAGTATGGCTGTACCTGTAAAGGTATCTCTGTTGACCACTTCTATTCATCTGAACCTTGGTCCCACTGTTGCGTGAAGCTGGCTTTAATCACTTCCGCAATGTTAATCTAAATACCTCTATCACTCTCAGCTTTGTAAGCAAATGCATTTCTAGCCTGAACAGTTAAGCTAATAGAGGGAGGTGTTGCATTGCCGTTATTGGGAAATTTATTTTGTTTCCATTTTTTTAACATCTTACACAGCGCCTAAACTGGGCTCTTTTTCCTCTTCGTTTGATACATCTGCAACCTACCTGGTTAATAATAAAGCTTTTTAGGGTTGTAATGTTGAAGTAAAGCAACGAGTATTGCAGGATATTTATTAGCTTTATTAAAATAACAGAATAATGACACAGAGTAATTCCTACGCTGATGACTATATGAAGGCATCAGAATATCTTCGCCTGGTGCTTCCTTTTCTTTCCAGGCATAAACTTCCAGCTTCTCCTCTGAACTACCAGATAGGTTATGACTTCGTGTCTGGAACCAATGGAGCATTGAAAAATGCTCTGAATGAACTTCTAGAACAGCCTGGAGAACCAACGGAAATGAGTTTGTTGAACTTATATGAAAAGTATATTTCTCAGGATGATAAAGCGCTGGAATCTGTTCGTGAAGGTCTACATAAAATAATTATTGATATTAAAACTGGCTATGATGACTCAAAAGGTGGCCTGTCAGACTACCTGGGTTCTTTAAATAGTTTTGCGGAAATTCTGGCCGGCTCTGATGATCCAGGTGAGCTTGCCGTTGAAGTTCAAAAGGTGATGGAAAACACTCGTTCAACTGAAGAATCTCAGCGCAAATTTGAAACTCAAATGTCCACTATGGTGGAAGAAGTAGAGAAGTGGACCCAATCAGTCGGACAATAATATATAAAACTTAAGTGCTTTCTGTAAAACTAGTGTCCTAGAGACAGGAGCAGAAGATGAGAAGAAAACGTAGAAACCATTCAACAGCCTTTAAAGC